>WNFU01000647.1_pt1 | contig 52529 bp, 38 predicted proteins | sample 5400121 | NCBI WGS metagenome assembly WNFU01 (sample SAMN13153360, study PRJNA577476) | soil metagenome | isolation source: 100 cm soil or saprolite under grassland replicate 1 | place: USA:California | collected 2016-06-15 | reverse complement strand
GCGTGCCAACCCGGTCCAGGAGCCGACTCCGACCGTCCCGGCGTCGCCGCCGCGCACCGTCGCCGAGCCTCTCACCGCCGACCTTCGGCGACTGCACGTGACGGTATCGCGCCGGTTCATGGAGAAGCTCGCGGCCGCTTGCGCCGCGCTCTCCCACTCGCATCCCGGCGCCAGCGAGGGCGACATCCTGGAGGCCGGGCTGGACCTCCTCCTCGAGCGCCACGCCAAGCGGAAGGGGCTCGTCGAGAAGCCACGCCTCGAGCCGCCGCCTGCGAAGCCGGACCACGTTTCCGCCCAGGTGAAGCGGGCCGTCTGGCAGCGCGACGGCGGGCGCTGCCAATGGCCGGTCGACGGAGGCGGCGTCTGCGGCTCGATTCATCAAGTCGAGCTCGATCACGTGGTGCCGCGGGCGCGGGGTGGGCCGCCAACGATCGAAAACACGAGATGCCTCTGCCGGTTTCACAACCAGCTCGCCGCGCGCCGCGTCTACGGGGACGCGTGGATGAACAGGTTCACGCGGGGAGGAACCGCAGGGGAATCCGTCGCGGTATGGTCGGTTTCGCGGCGCGGCCGTGAGCACGTCTCGCTCGAGGCCGAGCGTGCTCGCCTGGATGTCGGGTGAGCCGATCTTGCCGGGACGCTTCGGTGCCGCGGCGACGCTTCGCCTGCAGCGCCCCTTCGACGCCCCGGAGAGCCGACTTGCGCTTCGTCCGGCGCTCCTCCCCGAACGCGAGGTCCCGATCGCGCAAACTGGAATGTGAGGGATCACGACAGCCCGGGGTCAGCCCTCCTCCTCCGGAACCTCCGCCTCGCCCTTCACGAGCTCCCGGAGCACCACCGTCGCGTACGAGCCCTTCGGCAGCTCGAACCGCGCCCGGTAGCCGTCGCCCTCGTCGTCGATCTCGACCTGCGCCGGGAGCCGCGCCGCGCGCCGCGTCCCCTCCGCCTCGCCGCCGCCGCGCGCGAAGGTCGCGAGCGCGATCCCCTCCGCCGCGAGGATCCGCTCCTCGCGCGCGAGCGCGTCGTGCGCGGCGGGGCGGAGCTTGTGCCCGAACATCGGTCCCGCGGGCGAGATCTCGAACGCCGCGACGCGCGGCCCGTCCACGGCCGGGTCGTCGCAGGTGAACAGGCCGCCCGAGTCGAGCTTCTTCATCATGTCCCCGCGGAGCGCGGCCGCGAACAGGCCGTCCGCCATCCGCTCGGCGAGCCAGCGGTTGAAGAGGAGCGCCTGGTACGCGGAGATCGAGAGCCGGCGCAGGAAGCGGTCGCGCGCGGCGCGCCGGACCTCGGGCGTCTCCTCGCCGGCGAGGAGGGCGCGTCCGACGAGGGCGTTCCGCCCGTCCGTCCCGAACCGCTGCGGGCCGAAGAAGTTCGGCAGCCCGCGCGCCGCGAGCGCGGCGGCGGCGGCGCGCGCCCTCGCCGGATCCCCGCCGCGGACCACGATCGAGAAGACGTTCGCGCGGACGTGGCCGGTCCGGAGCTTGTTCGCGTGGCGCGAGACCTCGAGGATCCGGATCCCTGGCGCCGCGAGGCTCGCCGGGTCGGGATCGCGCGCGGCCGGGAAGGAGAGCCACTGCGTCGTGACCGCGTCCTTGTCCTTCATGCCGGCGAACCCGGCGTCGCGCTCCGGGACGCCGAGCGACGCCGCGAGCGCGCGCACGGCGTCCCGCGTCGTCCGCCCGCGCTTCTCGATGCGGACGTACAGGTGCGGCCCCGCCCCCGAAGGCAGGTAGGCCGGGATCTCGTCCACCCGGAAGTCCTCGGGCGCGGCGCGCACCGTGCCCCCGGAGCCCGGAAGATCCGCCGTGACGAACGGGAGCTCCGGGGTCATGGCCGCGGCGCGTCGCCGGCGGCGGCGTCTGGTCGACGGGTCACGCGAGCGCCTCGAGCGGCGCGAGCTTCTGCTTCACCGCGCGGCCGAGGGACTCGTCCACGTCGCGCCCGATCCGCTCGCCCGCGGCGAAGAGCCAGAAGAAGAGCGCCTCGCGGAGCGCCCCGAGCACGACCTTCGCGGGGACCCCGGTCGCGTCCATCGTCGCGAGCGCCTCCGCGTCGAGCGCCTCGAGCGCCCTGTGGATCTCCGCCTCGTCGAGCCCGCCGTCACCCCCGACGACGAGCTCGCGCAGGAGCGGCGCGTACGGGTTCGTCTGGTCCCAGAGGAAGCGCTGCCCGGAGTCGAGGAACCCGGCGCGCGCGCCGGCCGGCACGACCTGGGCGACGCTGCGGAGGAGCTCGTTCAGGCCCCCGACGATCGCGGGGACGCGCTCGGCGGCGGACGCCGGCACCGCGGCCGCGGCGACCGCCTCGACGTAGCCAGCCTCCGCGAGGTGGAAGAGGATCTTCGTGGCGTCGAACTCGTTGAGGTGCGCGGCGGTGGCGATCTCTGCGACCGTGCGCCGCCCGTCCACGAGCGCCAGCAGCGCGTTCTCGGTAGGCCGCAAGGTCACCGCGCGGGTCGGCTCGCGCCGGCGCAGGAACGCGCCGGGGCCCGGGATACGCGCCCGGAAGAACGACAGCTCGTCGATGCGGCGGATGCCGTCCATGAGGAGCGACTGGGTCGACACCGAGAGCGGCGCCGCGGCGCGCTCCGGCTCCTCGTCCACGAGCGTGAACGTGCCGGCCTTCGACAGGAGGACGGAGTGGAACACCGCCGCCACGTGCTCGTGGAGACACTTGTAGAGGTCATTCGGCTTCAGGAACCCGAGATCGACGAGCGCCTTGCCGAGCGGGCGTGCGGACCGCGTCGCCTCCGCCACCTGCGCCTCGCTCAGGTACCCGAGCCGGACGGCCACCTCGCCGATCCGCTCGCCGGGAGCGGTCGAGAGGGCGCTCCGCACCTCCCCGTCCTGGAAGGCGATGGAGCGCTCGGCGCCACCTGCGGAGACGGTGAGCACGCCGGAGACGCGGGCCTGCTGCATGAAGGCGATGAAGTCGGCGATCGGGAACGCCGCGACGTCCCCCGCGACGACGCAGCGCGGCCGCTCCGATGCCGCGCCGGTCGCGGGCGTGCGGCGCGCGACGAGGAGGTCGCCGGCCGACGGCAGAAGGAGGAAGCGACCCGCCCGGTCGGCGAGCGCGCGGCGAGCGGGATCGCTGTGCGGAACGACCCGCCCGTGCGCGTCGATGTCGAGGTGGAGCGCCATCGCCCGGATCAGTCCCGCTGCCAGCCGCGGTGCTGCGTCCACTCCTCCTCGTCCTGCAGCGTGAACTCGAGCCCGTCGACCGAGTAGTCCATGACGACGAGGGGCCGGCCGTTCAGGAAGATCGTGGGAGTGCCCTTGATCCCTGCGGCGCGCGCCTCCGCCTGCGAGTCGCGGATGCGCGGGAGGAAGCGGCCGTCGGCGAGGGCGGCGCGGAGCGCCTCGGGATCGCCGCCCACGTCGCGCGCGATCGCGGCGAGCTCGTCGGGCGAGTGGGCGGCCGGCGTCGAGAAGAGCGCGTCGTGCATCGGCCAGAAGAGCTTCTGGTCCCGCGCCCACTCCGCCGCCTGCGCGACCTCGAGCGCGCCGGGGTGGCTCTCGATGGGGAACGGCTTGAAGACGAGCTTCACCCGCGCCCGGTGCCCGTCCACGAACGACTCGAGCGCCGGGCGGACGAGCTGGCAGTACGGGCACGTGAAGTCGGAGAACTCGACCATCGTGACGGGCGCCTCGGGGCTGCCGAGCGGCGGGCCGAACTTCGTGACGTCGAGCTTCGCGCGCTTGTCGAACGAGGCGTAGTAGGTCGTGACGAGGCGCGCGAGCTCGTCCTTCTTCGCCCCGCCGCGCACGAGCCTCGCGGCGAACGCCGCCATCCGCGGCGCGTGGCGGCAGGTCCGGTGCTCCCGCAGGCACTGCGCGAGCGTGTGCGGGCAGCCGCAATAGCAGAACGTCTCCTTCGCCCAGTTCACGAGGAGCTGCCGCTGCTCGGGGCCGAGTCCGTCGAGCGGCACCCCCGGGAGGGCCGTCGCGTCGGAGGTGGGCGGCTCGGACGGCCCGGCCGCGTCGGCCGGCGCGGCGAGGGCGCAGGCGAGGGCGAGCACGGCGGCGGCGCTGCGGCAGGTCATCATCGTTCCCTCGGCGGGTGGAGGCGGATCGTACACCGGAAGACGGCCTTTGATCCTGGCGATCTCCCCGTGGTCTCCTTAGGAGGACGGCGGCCGTGGAGCGAAGCCATTCACGCGAGCGCGGGGCGCTCCGCAAGGAGCCGGGCGGCAAGCTCGGCGTCGCGCTCGTGTACCCGAACTCCTACCGGCTCGGGATGGCGAACCTCGGGCTGCACACGGTCTACCGGCTCTTCAACGCCGACGCGGGGGCTCGCTGCGAGCGCGCCTTCCTGCCGGACGGCGCCGGGGAGCCGCTCACGGTCGAGTCGGGGCGCCCGCTGCGCGAGTTCGACGTCGTGGCGTTCTCGCTCTCGTTCGAGGACGACGACTCGAACGTCCTCGCGATCCTCGACCGCGCCGGGCTGCCGCTCCGCGCCGCCGAGCGCGACGCCCATCACCCGCTCGTCGTCGCCGGCGGCATCCGGATCCAGATCAACCCCGAGCCGGTGGCGCCGTTCCTCGACGTGGCGCTCGTCGGCGAGGGCGAGGTGCTCGTGCCGCCGTTCCTCGCGGCGGTGCGCGCCGCGCTCGCCGCGGGCGCATCGCGGGTGGAGCTGCTCGACCGCGTCGCGCTGCTCCGCGGCGCGTACGTCCCCGCCCTCTACGAGGTCGAGTACTCCGACACGCGCGCGCCGGACGGGCGCTGGGTGACCCGCTTCGCCCCGCGCGGCGGGGCCCCCGCCCGCGTGGCGCGTGCCTACGTCCCGGACCTGCGCGGCGTCGCCACCTCGCGCGTCGTCGACTCTCCCGACGCGCAGTTCGGGGACCTGTTCCTCACCGAGGTCGCGCGCGGCTGCCTGTGGGGCTGCCGGTTCTGCGCCGCGGGGTTCGTGCAGCGCCCCTACCGCGAGGTGGACCTCGCGACGCTGCGCGCCGAGGCGCGCGAGGGCATCGCGCGCGGCCAGCGGATCGGCCTCGTCGGCCCGGACACGAGCGATCACAGCGGGCTCGACCCACTCACCTGCGCGATCGCGGCGGAGGGTGGAACCGTCAGCCCCTCCTCGCTCCGGGTGGACGCGATCACGCCGTCGCTCGCGCGTCGCCTGGCGGACGGGGGCGAGCGCTCCATCACGCTCGCGCCGGAGGCGGGCACCGAGCGGATGCGCCGCGTCGTGAACAAGGACTTCGACGACGACCGGATCGTGGCGGCGGCGGAGAGCGCCATCTCGCAGGGGATGCAGCACGTGAAGATGTACTTCCTGTGCGGGCTGCCGACCGAGACCGAGGAGGACGTCCTCGGGATGGCGCGGCTGGCGCTCCGGATCCGCGAGGAGGTGATGATGCCGCGAGCGCGCGAGCGCGGGCGGATGGGGCGCGTCACGCTCTCCGTGAACCCGTTCGTGCCGAAGCCTTGGACGCCGTTCCAGTGGGCGCCGCTCGAGCGAAAGGACGTGCTCGAGGCCCGCCGGCGCGTCCTCGAGCGGACGCTCCGCCCGAAGGGCATCGACGTCGAGTTCCTCTCGGTGCGCGAGGCGTCGCTCCAGGCGCTCCTCTCGCGCGGCGACCGCCGCGTGGCCGACCTCCTCGAGCTCGCGCACCGCGAGGCGGGTGGCGATCTCCGCGCCGCGCTCCGGCGCTGGCCGCACGACCCGGAGTTCTTCGTGCACCGGGAGGTCGGGGTGGACGAGCAGCTCCCGTGGGACTTCCTCGACCACGGGCTCACGAAGGCGTTCCTCGCGCGCGAGTGGCGGCGCGGCAGGGGCGCGAAGCTCACGCCGAAGTGCGCGGTCGCGACCTGTCGCGCCTGCGGCCTCGACTGCGCGGAGCACCCCGAGCTCGCCGTCGGCGCGCCGCAGGGCTGATGCGGCCGGTTGCAGAAATGGAGAGGGCCGGCCCGCGGACGGACCGGCCCTCGAGGTCCTACGGCGCGCTCACCTCACGATGCCGCTCAGCGTGGCGCCACCCTTCGAGATCCGGCCGATCGCGCCGTACACCGTCCACGGGACGGCGACGTTCCACTCGACCGCGCCCGACCCCGCCTTCTCGCCCCCGGTGATGGACACGCCCGCCGCGAGGCCGCACGAGTAGTTCGTGATGGACGGCACCATCGTGCACGGCGCGGCGGCGCCGGTGGCCCGGCACTGCGAGGCGCAGGCGCCGGTCTTGTCGCACGGCCAGTAGCGATAGGACACGCCGAGCCAGTCGGTGTACGCGGCGACGCCCGAGTAGAAGACCTTGATGGGCGCGTCGTCCGGCACGATCGTCGTGCCGTACGTCGTCCCCGTGTCGAGGAAGTTCAGGTTCATGTCGCTCGCGACCACGACGTACGCCTCCGTGGTGGCCGGGGCCGCGGTCGTCGCGTGGTCCACGTCGAACGAGGGCGCGATGGCGGTCGCGAGGCACGGGTCCACGAAGTCCGGGCCGGCGAAGCGCGTCCCGAGCAGCTTCCCGCCGGAGACGAGCGTCCTCGCCTCGCCGGTGTAGACGACCACGGTCTGCGTCCAGATCTTCGTCGCCGCGTCCCACTTCCCGTTCGGCGGCGTCCAGGCGCCGTTCCCGTCGACGTCGAGGAACCACTCGCCGGGCTCGTACGCGCCGCTGTCGTTCTGATCGACGAACGGCTCGCCCTGATCGACGAACGGCTCGCCGAGGACGTAGGAGCCGTCGCCGTTCGCGTCCCAAAAGGCCTCCTCGCCGTCCGCGATCGCGATGATCGTCACGAGACCGTCGCGCGGGTTGTGCGTGCGGGGGCCGCAGCCGTCGACCCCGTGCGAGACGCTCGGCTCGCCGAGCGTGGTGAGCGGATCGACGTCGAACGGCAGCCCCGAGCCGAGGGGGTTGAAGCCCTGCACGGCGAGGCCGAGGTCCATCTGCCCGGCGCCGCCGGATTTCGGATCGTAGGCCGGGCTCGTCGCGACGAGCCCGACCGCGGCCGCCTCGGAGACGAAGAGGACCTGCGTGTCGCGGCCGAGCACGTTGTTGAACCGGTCCTTCAGGATCGCCTCGCAGGTGAACGGCGCGTCCACGAGCGAGATCGCGCAGTCCGTCTCGGCGAGGGCGGGCAGGTTCCGCGGGCTGCAGACGATCGCGAAGTTCGCGCCGCTCGCCTTCGCGCCGACGACGGCGACGGTCGGCAGCGCGGTGGTGCGGGTCAAGCCGCCCGCGGTGGCGGTCGCGGTGAACGCGAGCGTCCCCGAGAGCGTGCCGGTGTAGACCCACGCGTTCGCGAGGCCGGTCTTGTCGACCTCGGCGCCCGACGAGACGATCCCGTCGAACGCGACGCAGCCCGTGAAGCTCGCGCACGCGGGGGAGACGACGAGCGGCGGCGCGAACGTCGAACCGCCGAGCGGCTTGTGCTCGAAGCGGATCGCGAGGCCGTCGGGGTACGGGTCCCCGAGGTCGTCGATCGCCTTCACCTGGATCCAGCCGTACTCGTTCCAGGCCGATCCCTTCACGCCCATGACCTCGTACTGCGCGGAGCCCGGGGCGTCCTCGACGATCGCGAGCGCGCCGAGCCGCGGGATCGTGATGGTCGCCGTTCCCTTCACCGCGGGGAGCGCTGTGAGCTGGGCGGTGATCGTCGCGACGCCGGCGACCGCGCTCGTCGTGAAGGTGAAGCGCACCTTGCCGTCCGAGCCGGTCGCGCCCGTCGTCGGCGCGACGAAGGAGCCGAGGTTCGTCGAGATCGAGACCGACATGCTCGACGCCGCCTCGGCGTCGGCGGTCACCTCGACCTCGACGACGGTGGTCGTCGTGCCGTTCGCCGGGAGCCGCGTGCGGACCGGCGTGACGGTGACCGCGAGCCCGGAGGTGACGTCCGTGCACTTGCTCGCCTTGCAGAAGAACGTCGCGCCGCCGCCGCAGGCCTGACCGTCGCAGGCGGAGTCCGCGCAGTCCTTCGTGCCATTGCAGTCGTTGTCGAGGCCGTCGCTGCAGCTCGTCTCGGTGCTGGCGCCGGCCGGGCTCGCGACGCAGGAGGGCGCGGCGACGCAGGTGGACACCGGGGAGGTCGAGCACGTGCCGGAGCCGCCGCCGGAGAGCGTGCAGGTCTGGTTCTGGCAGCCCGGGTCGGCGGAGCAGTTCGTCGGGCAGACCGCGGCGAGCGAGCCGAAGGTGATCGACGTCGTCGCCACGCCGCTCGAGCTCGTCGCGGTGACGGTGGCGGCGCCGGTGCAGCCCGCGACCGCGGCGTTGCAGGTCACGAGCGTCACGGTCCCCACACCGCCGCTGACCGTCGCGGTCGTGCCGCCGCCGGGGGAGAACGTCCCACGGTTCGAGGGGGAGATCGTCAAGCTGACGGGGGCGCCGCCCGTGTCCATCACGCCGATCGAGACGGTGTTCGTCCCGTTCGCCACGACCGAGGTCGCCGACGGCGTGAGGACGAGAACCGGCGCCGCTGGCGAGCTGGAGGCGCCGCTCTTCTCCTTCGTGCAGCCGGCGGCGGAGACGGAGACGGCGAACGCGACGACGAGCGTCCTGGCGCGAGCTTTCATGTGTTTGGCACCCCTCGGGATTGGGCCCGCTGGAGCGGCAGGACCCCGACGCGCCATCTTCACGGCCAGGCGAGCGGTCGTCAAGCCGACGGCTTGCGGGACATGCGCCGCGGCGCCGCGGTATGTAGGCGTCGATGGACGCCGTGGGATTCATGCGCGAGGCGCTCGCGATCGCGCGCGCCGCCGGCGATCGCGGCGACGTGCCGGTCGGCGCCGTCGCGGTGTTCGAGGACCGCATCGTGGGCCGGGGTGGGAACGCGCGCGAGGCGGCGAACGACCCCACGGCGCACGCGGAGCTGCTCGCCGTCCAGGAGGCCGCCCGGACGCTCGGCCGCTGGCGCCTCACCGGCGTGACGGTCTTCGTGACGCTCGAGCCGTGCGCGATGTGCGCGGGCGCGATGGTGCTCGCGCGGATCGACCGGCTCGTCTACGCGGCGAGCGATCCGAAGGCGGGAGCGGTGGGGTCGCTCATGGACCTGTCCGCCGACCCGCGCCTCAATCACCGGTTTCCGGTCGAGCGCGGCCTGCTCGCCGACGAGGCGGGCGAGCTCCTGCGCGACTTCTTCCGCGCGCGCCGCGGGAACGGAAACGGGGCGGGCGGATAGCTTGCCGCTTGGCACCGCACGGAAGATCGGTTAAATCCGCCGGCGGAGAGCTGGCCGAGCCTGGTCGAAGGCGCCTGACTCGAAATCAGGTGTACCGGTAACGGTACCGGGGGTTCGAATCCCTCGCTCTCCGCTTCTTTTGCAGTCTGCTACGCGAGCGAAGGGGCAGCCGGATGAGGCTGCCCCGGACGCGAGCCGGGGGTGTGGGGGTGCCGTAGCCCCTCAGCACCGGTCGAGATCATCGAAGGATCAGTGAGGGGCGGAGGCCCCCACCATGGATTGGAGAGGTGTTCGAGCGGTTTAAGAAGCACGACTGGAAATCGTGTGTACCGGGAACGGTACCGTGGGTTCAAATCCCACCCTCTCCGCCAGCAGCAGCACGAGCCCCCGCGCATTAGTAGAAGGGGCTCGAGCCGGCGGTGTTGCAGAGAAGAGCCGGCCCAGAATCCTCGGGCGACGTGGGGTTGCCGAACCCCGCCAGGCCCGGAAGGGAGCAACGGTAGGTGGTCCTCCGTGCGCCCGGGGATTGTGGGCCGGCTCGTTTGTTTGATACCGAGATCCCTCCGCGACCGCAGGCCCAGCCGGAATGAGGCTGCGCCGGAGCGAGCCATTCGAATGACCTACCTCGTCCTCGCCCGGAAGTACCGCCCGCAGCGCTTCGGGGAGATGTCGGGCCAGGCGCACGTCGTCCGGACGCTCTCGAACGCGCTCAAGACCGGCCAGCTCGCGCACGCCTTCCTCTTCACCGGCCCGCGCGGCGTCGGGAAGACGACGACGGCGCGGCTCGTCGCGAAGGCGCTCAACTGCGAGAAGGGCCCCACCGCCGAGCCGTGCGGCGTCTGCACGCCGTGCGTCGAGATCGCCGAGGGGCGGGCGGTGGATGTCGTCGAGATAGACGCCGCCTCGAACAACGGCGTCGACAACGTCCGAGACATCGTCGAGGCGGTGAAGTACCGGCCCGCCCGCGACCGCTTCAAGGTGTTCGTCGTGGACGAGGTCCACATGCTCTCGCAGGGCGCGTTCAACGCCCTCCTGAAGACGCTCGAGGAGCCGCCCGGGCACGTGAAGTTCGTCCTCGCGACGACCGACGTCCACAAGATCCCGGAGACGATCCTCTCGCGGTGTCAGCGGTTCGACTTCCGCCGGCTCACCCTCCAGCAGATCGCCGATCAGCTCGCGAAGGTGGCCGAGGCGGAGGGCATGAAGCTCTCGCCCGCCGCGCTCGCGCTCGTCGCGCGGCAGGCCGAGGGCGGGATGCGCGACGCGCTCTCGCTCCTCGACCAGGTGCGCGCGGCGTGCGGCGAGACCGCCTCCGACGCCGAGGTCGCCGAGGCGCTCGGCGCGGTGGAGGCGGCGGCCATCTCCCGGATCGCGGGCGCGCTCCTCGCGCGGGACGGCGCGGTCGTGCTCGCCGAGCTCGGGGCGCTCCACGCGCGCGGCCTCGAGATGAAGCGCGTCGCCGAGGAGCTCGTGCGCCACCTGCGGAACGTGGTGGTGACGAAGCTCGTCCCCGCCTCGCCGATCGACCTGTCCGACGCGGAGCTCGCGGAGGTGCGCGCCCAGGCGGCCGCCGCGGACGCGGCGCAGCTCACGCGCCTGTTCGACCTCGTGCAGCGCGCGGTCGTCGACGTGAAGCTCTCCGAGCAGCCGCGCTACGCGCTCGAGGTCGCGCTCCTCGAGGGCGTCTTCCTCGCGCCCGGCGTGCAGGTGTCGGAGCTCCTCGCGCGGCTCGAGGCGCTCGCGCGCGGCGCCCCCGTCCCGCCGCGCTCCGGCCCGGCGGGGGGTGGGAGTGCACGCCAGGCTGCACAGCCGACCTCGACCGCGAGCCCGACCGCCCCCTCACCCCGACCCTCTCCCCCGCTTCGCGGGGGCGAGGGAGGGATATCGACCGCGACCCCGGCGGCGGGGGAAGCCGTTCACCCTGAGCGTAGCGCCGAGGCGGATGCCTCGACGCGGAGTCGAAGGGCCCCGACCGCGACCGCGACCGCGACGCCCTCCGATCCGACCGAGCGCTGGCGCGCGGCCGTCGCGGAGGTCGAGAAGGTGAGCCCCCTCGCCGCCCCGGCGCTGCGCGAGGCGGCCCTCCTCTCCCTCGGCGACGGCGAGATCGCGATCCTCTCGCCGCCCGGGATGCTCGGCGACGCCGCGGAGCGACGCCGCCCCGAGATCGAGGCGGTCTTCGCGCGGTTCTTCGGCCGGCCCACGCGGCTCGTCGTGAAGCGCGGCGCGGTGCCGGCCGCGCCGCCCGCGGGGGCGCCGGCCGCGCCCGCGTCGCTCGCGCAGACCGAGGCGGCGGAGCGCCAGGCGCGCTCGTCCGCGGTGCGCGACGCGGCGCGGAATCACCCGAACATCCGCGAGGCCGCGAAGATCCTCGACGGCGGCGTCGACAAGATCGACGAGCTCTAGACAAGGACGGAGACGGAATGGACATCCAGTACCTCATGCGCCAGGCGAAGAAGCTCGAGAAGGCCATGGCCGACGCGCGCGAGAAGCTCTCGGAGATCTCGGTCGAGGCGGAGTCCGGCGGCGGGCTCGTGAAGGTGAAGATGAACGGGAAGTGCGAGATCGCGCGCCTCGAGATCGACCCGAAGGCGCTGCCGCAGCAGGGGAGCGATCCCGCCGACCTCTCGATGCTCGAGGACCTCGTCGTCGCGGCGGTGAACGCCGGCGTCGAGAAGGCGCGCACGGCCGCCGACGCGCACATGGCCGAGGCGACCGGCGGCATCAAGATCCCCGGGCTCGGGTAGCGAGCATGGCGGTCGCGGATCCGATCGCGCGGCTCGTGAAGGAGCTCGCGAAGCTCCCGGGCATCGGCGAGAAGAGCGCGCAGCGGCTCGCGTTCCACATCCTCAAGGCCGGCCCGGGCTACGCGTCCGACCTCGCCGAGGCGATCGCCGGCGTCGTCCGCGACGTGCGGCTCTGCTCGTCGTGCCAGACGCTCACCGACGTCGATCCGTGCAAGATCTGCCGCTCGGCGGAGCGCGACCCGAAGCTCCTCTGCGTCGTCGAGGGCGTGCCGGACCTCCTCGCGATCGAGCGGACGCACGAGTTCCGGGGCCGCTACCACGTGCTGCACGGCGCGCTCTCGCCGCTCGACGGCGTCGGCCCAGGCGACCTCAAGATCCGCGAGCTGCTCGTGCGCCTCGAGCGCGAGCCGGCGGAGGAGATCGTGATCGCGACGAACCCCGACGTCGAGGGCGAGGCGACCGCGCTCTACCTGTCGAAGCTCCTCAAGCCGATCGGGCTCAAGGTCACGCGCATCGCGCAAGGTGTTCCCATGGGCGGCGACCTCGAATACGCTGACCAGGTCACGCTGGCGCGAGCCCTCGCCGGCCGACGGGAGCTATGACCCACACCCTGCGCACCGCCGGGGCCTTCGCCCTGGCAGTCCCCCTCCTCGCGTCCTCCGGGTGCGGCTCGTTCCGCTACGCGCGGCTCGATCCGCCGGCCGGTACGCGCGCGCTCGGCCTCGAGTTCGGCAGCGATCGCGCCGCGGCGGAGCGGGAGCTGCGCGCCGCCGGCGTAGCGGTGCGCCCGGCGCAGGGCGACGCCGACGCGCTCGTCGCCGAGCGCTGCCCCGGCGCGCCCGTGAGTGGGCCGTGCCGCCTGCTCTTCGGCCCCCGCGGCCTGTACGCGGCCGAGCTCGAGGCGCCCGCCGCGGACGCGGGGGCGCTCGCGGACGCGGTGCGCAAGGGGCTCGGCGTGCCGGACCGGACGGGCGATCGGCAGGCGGCGGCCGAGGGCGCGCCGGTGCTCGTCGCGGGCTGGGACCGGCCCGGCTGGACGATCAGCGTCACGCGCGGCGGGGCTGGCGCGGCGGCGGGCGTCGCCGTCTGCCGCGTCGAGTACGACGTCGCGACCCCACCCGTCGTCGCCGGCGTGCCGCTCGGGCGGCTGCGCGACGACGTCGAGCACGCGCTCGAGACTCAGGGCGCGATGGTCATGCAGCGCGATGCGGGGACGACGACCTACGTCGGCTGTCCGCAGGGTGCGGGCGACGCGCTCACCTGCATCGTCCTCTTCCGCGACGGGCGCGCCGCGGCGGTGACGGAGATCCATCCGCTCGTGCCGGACGACGCGCGGGCGCTCGCCGCCTGGCGGGTCCTCGTGAAGAAGTTCGAGCGAGACATCGGCCGCGCGCCCGAGACGACGTGCCCACCGTACGGCCCGGACCGGGTCGCCGGCGATTGCAGCGCCACCTGGGCGTCGGACCGGCTCGTCGTCGCGGTCGGCGCGCACCGCAACGCCGGCTCGAGCCATCGCGGTGCGATTTCGGTGTACACGGCGTTCACGTATCCACCGCTCGCGACGAGGGGCGGCGACGAGGAGCCCGAGCTCCAGGCCGAAGCCCCGTGATCGAGCGGCCCTCCAGGATTGAAAGCGGCGCGTTTCCCTGCTATTCGGCCATGACTCGGTTCGCGGAGAGCCAGCGCGCATGAATTCCGGCTTGGTGATGTACGAGGAGGAGTTCCGGCTCATCGCCGGAATCTGCGACCGGCTGACGCGAGACGCGAACGCCAAGGTCGTCTTCCTCGTCGACAAGAACGGTCAGCTCATCGCGTCGAGCGGCCAGGCGCAGAACCTCGACACGACGTCCCTCGCCTCGCTCACCGCCGGCAACGTCGCGGCGATGGGCGGCCTCGCGAAGCTCATCGGGGAGAAGGAGTTCCCGAACCAGTTCCACGAGGGCGAGCGGGAGTCGCTGCACATGAGCATCGTCGGCGGCCGGGTGGTCCTGGTCGTCATCTTCGATGCGAAGAGCTCGCTCGGGCTGGTTCGCCTGCGGGTGAAGAAGGCGGGAGAGGAGCTCGCGAAGGTCTTCGAGGTGCTCGCCAAGAAACAGGCGGCGCCCGGGGCCGCGAGCCCATTCGCCGAGATCACCGACGACGACATCGACAACCTGTTCAGCGAGTGATCCCCGGATGAGCTTCATCAACTACAGCTCGCGCGAGATCAACTGCAAGATCGTCTATTACGGTCCCGGTCTCTGCGGGAAGACGACGAATCTCCAGTACGTCTACGCGAAGACGAACCCCGAGGCGAAGGGCAAGATGATCTCCCTCGCCACGGAGACCGAGCGGACGCTCTTCTTCGACTTCCTGCCGCTCTCGCTCGGCGAGATCCGGGGGTTCAAGACCCGCTTCCACCTCTACACGGTCCCCGGCCAGGTCTTCTATGACGCCTCCCGCAAGCTCATCCTGAAGGGCGTCGACGGCGTGGTCTTCGTCGCGGACTCGCAGATCGAGCGCATGGAGGCGAACCTCGAGTCGGTCGAGAACCTGCGGGTGAACCTCGCCGAGCAGGGCTACGACCTCTCGAAGGTCCCTTACGTCGTGCAGTACAACAAGCGCGACCTGCCCAACATCGCGACGGTCGAGGAGCTCCGCCGCCTCCTCAACCCCAAGAACGTGCCCGAATACCAGGCGGTCGCGCCGACCGGGGTGGGCGTGTTCGACACGTTGAAGTCGGTCGCGAAGCTGGTCCTCACGGAGCTGAAGAAGGGGAGCTGAGGACCGGGACGGAGGGGAAGCAGGCGGTCAGCCCAGCGCCACCCTGGCGGTACCCTGTGGTATATCTTCGTTGCTTGCCATTGATTCGCCGGGGTTTTTCCCCGGAGGCGGAGGGTGATCGTGGTGCGCTACCTCAGGATGGCCGGTCTGCTGTGCGTCGTCGTTCCGGGGCTCGCGCTGGCACAGGGGGCCTCCCCCGCCGCGCCGTCGCCCGCAGCGTCTTCGGCGGATCCCGCGAAGCCTTCGCTCACCGCCGAGGAGGCGAACGAGCTCAAGGTCCGGACGCTCGAGGAGCGCGTCTCGGATCTCAAGGAGAAGATCTTCCGGACGAAGGCGCGCCTGATGAACCTGCAGGAGATGGTCATCGGCGGCGACATCACGACCGGCTCGAAGGCCGTGCTCGTTCACCGCAACGAGATGGGCTCCTCCTTCTATCTCGAGTCCGTCGCCTACGCGCTCGACGGCGCGCCCATCTACACGAAGGTGGACGTCGAAGGCGACCTCGAGAAGCGCGAGGAGTTCGAGATCTTCAACGGCCGGATCGTCCCCGGCAACCACCAGATCTCGGTCCTGCTCACCTACCACGGCCACGGCCACGGCCTGTTCAGCTACCTCGAGGGCTACAAGTTCAAGGTGCAGTCCTCGTACACCTTCAACGCCGAGCCGGGGAAGGTGAACACGATCAAGGTCGTCGGCTTCGAGAGGGGCGGCATCACGGCCGAGCTCAAGGATCGCCCTGCCGTCCGCTACGACGTCGACGTCCAGCGCGAGGAGGCGCGTCGCGGGACCGCGCCCGCTGCGGCGGAAGGCACGGGTCGGTGATCTCGCGCTGGACAAGGTGCACGGCGGTCGCTCTCGCGGCCGCCGCGCTCGCCCCCGCGCGCGCGACCGCCGCGTCGCGCGTCGTCGATCCGCTCGCGCAGGTCGACGCGGACGTCGCGCAGATCGAGGAGCGCCTCGCGTCGGTCGAGCGCTACGGAGTTCCGGCGGAGGAGCCGCCCGGCCTGCGCGCCCAGCGTCGCTACGAGGAGGGCGAGCGCCAGTACCGGGCCGGCGACTGGCTCGATGCGGCGGTGCTGCTCACGGACGCGGTGGACGAGCCCACCTGGAGCGACGCGCGCGATCGGACGACCGCGCTCTTCCTCCTCGCGGACGCGCTCCGGCGCGAGGGGCTCTGCGGCGCCGCCCGCGTCCGCTACGGCGATTACCTCTCGCTCGGCGACGCGGAGCACCGGACCGACGCGGTCTCGGGCGCCCTCGAGTGCGCGGTGAAGGAGCGGCGGCACGCGGACGTGGACCGGCTGCTCGCCCAGGCTGAGCGCGTCTTCAAGACCGAGCCGCCGCCCGAGGTCCGCTACCTCGCGGCGAAGGCGGCCTTCCAGCGGACCGACCTCCCGACCGCGGAACGGAGGGCGCGGGCGACGGCCGCGTTCGAGCGGGTCGGCGCGCCCTTCCAGCTCCAGGCCTGGTACTTCCAAGGGGTCCTGCGCCTCGAGGAGCAGAACCTCCACGGCTCGCTGCAGTGGTTCGAGGGCTGCGCGCGGGCGGAGCCGGCGGGCGCGCGCGACGAGGAGCTGCGGGAGCTCTGCGTGCTCGCGCTCGGCCGCGTGCACGCGCAGATGGGTGACGCCGCCGCGGCGATCGGCTGGTACGCGGCGGTGCCGTGGGAGTCGCCTCGGTTCGGCGAGGCGATGCACGAGATGGCGCTCGCCCACGTCCGCGCGAAGCAGTTCGAGCGCGCGCTCGAGTTGACCTCGTTCATCCCCGAGCTCGCCCCGGACTCCCCGCTCGCGCCGGAGGCGACGGTCCTGCGCGGTCACCTGCTCCTGCGGCTCGGCCGCTTCTCCGAGGCGACGGAGGCGTACAACGTCGTCATCAACACCTACGCCCCCGTCCGCGACGAGATCGACGCGATCCTCTCGATGCAGGAGGATCCGGTCCGCTACTTCAACGAGCTCATCGGGCGGCAGGGCAAGGCGTTCGACGTCGCGAGCGTGCTCCCTCCGGTCGCGGTGAAGTGGGCGACGACGAACGGCGAGGTGGCGGTCGCCCTCGGGCTCGTCAAGGCGATCGACGGCGCCCGCCGCGACGTGCAGGACGCGCGTGACCTCGCCGATCGGCTCGACGCACTCCTCCAGCGCGGCGGAGGGCTCGACGCGTTCCCCGCCCTGCAGCGCGGCTACGCGCACGCGCAGGCGGTCGAGAACGCCGCGGCGCGGGCGGAGGGCGCGTACGTCGCGGCGGCCTCTGCCGCGGCGGAGGCCGCGCTCGCCCCCGAGCGGCGCGGCGGCCTCGCGAAGGCGCGTGAGGCCCGCGAGACGCTCGAGGCGCGGATCGAGGGCCTGCCCCGCACGCCGCAGCAGGTCGAGGACCGGCTCGAACGGATCCGTGGGCGCATCGCCGAGCTCGACCGGCACGCGTTCCAGCTCCGCTTCGAGATCGACTCCTGCACCGGCGCCATCGCCGGGTCCGAGACCTGGATCGAACGGCACCGCTCGGAGCTCGGGGGAGACGCCGCGGATCGCCAGGAGCTCACCGACGAGCTGCGCAAGCACCGTGCGATCATCGACGGATACGACACGGAGCTCGCGGCCTTGCGGCAGGAGCTCGCGAAGGTGCGCGATGCCCAGGGTGGCGTCGACGCGATGACCGAGGAGTCGCGCGTGCGGACGGAGTACCTCGAGGCGGTCGAGCGCGAGCGCGCGGCCGCCGAGGAGGCCCGCGGCGGGGTCCTCGCCGCCGACCAGGTGCTCTTCGAGCGGGCCGATCGCGGCCACGTGCGGCTCGGCGTGCTCCGGTCCCGCGCGCGCGCGCTGAAGCTCGGGATCGCTGCGGACGCCACGCGGCGCGCGGAGGAGCTGCGCGCGCGCATCGGCGCGGAGAAGATCGCGCTCGCCGCCCACGGCGGGACGCTCGAGGGCGTGCAGGCGGTCTCGAAGGACCTGCTCGGGCAGATCGCGGTGCGCTCCATCGCCGACGTGCGCAGCCAGTTCTACCGGCTCGTGCTCAAGGCCGACATCGGGATCGTGGACGTCGCGTGGAGCCGCAAGCGCCAGCGGCTCGAGAAGATCCAGACGCTCGCCATTCAGAAGGACGCCGAGATCGACCAGCTCGATCGCGAGTACCGCGCGATGCTCCGGGAGATCGACTGACCGTGCGCGCCGCCGCCGCCCTCGCCGCCGCCGTCGCGGCGCTCCTCCCTCCCGCCACGCTCGCCCAGACGGCGTCCCTGCGGGCCTCGCCCACGGCGAAGCCGCCGAGCTACGTCTCTTGCCAGGACCGGTCGGCGACCGCCGAACGCTCCCGCACAGGAATCGTGAAGCGCCACGCCGCCCGCCCCGCCGTTTCCGAGGCGCAGGCCCGCGGCGAGCTCGAGGAGGCCGTCAGCCGCTGGGAGGACGAGGCCAAGTCCTTCCGCAGCGAGGTCCAGACCATCGTCCAGAAGCAGTTCGACGAGCGGCGCCGCTTCCTCGCGGAGAACTACGAGCAGGCGATCCGCGATCTCGAGGTGCTCGAGCGCAACGAGCGCGAGGCCGCCATCGCGCGGTTCGGGGAGTTCATCGCCCGGTACCCGGACGACCCGCAGTTCTCGCCCGACGCCATGTTCCGCCTCGCCGAACTCTACTACGAGAAGGCGAACGACGACTTCGACCTTGCCACGGCCGCGCACCGCGAGGAGGCGAAGAAGGCGCTCGCCGAGGGACGCGAGCCGCCGCCCGAGCCGATGAAGAGCTACGCGCCCTCCATCGCGCTCTACCAGCAGCTCATCACCGGGTTCCCGAGCTACAAGTTCGCGGACGGCATGTACTACCTGCTCGCCTACTGCCTCGGCGAGATGGGGCAGGGCGACGAGGCGCAGGCCACCTACCAGATCCTCATCGAGCGGTACCCGAAGAGCGCGTTCGTGCCCGAGGCCTGGGTGCGGCTCGGCGACTGGCACTTCGACGAGGTGAAGGCCGACTCGCTCCCGCGGGCGACCGAGGCGTTCACCCGGATGTACGAGTTCCCCGATCACCCGCTGTTCGCGCGCGCCATCTACAAGCTCGGGTGGACCTACTACCGGATGGACGATTTCGAGCACGCGGTCGAGTCGTTCACCCGCCTGCTCGACCACTACGTCGCCGCCGCGAAGAAGACCGGCGGCAAGCCGGGCGGCGACGTCTGGCCGGAGGCGATCCAGTACACCGCGATCAGCTTCTCCGACGAGACCTGGGGCGGGGTCGAGCGCGCGAAGGCCTTCTTCGAGGCGAAGGGGCGGCGCAGCTACGAGCCGGAGGTCTACGCCCGGCTCGGCGACGTCTACTTCGACGAGACGAAGTACGGCCTCGCCGTCGACGCGTACAGGAACGTGCTCGCGGCGGCGCCGCTCGCGCCCGAGGCGCCGAAGATCCAGGCGAAGATCGTGCTCGCGTGGTCCCGTGATCGGCAGTTCGACCGCGAGGCGAAGGAGCGCGAGCTGCTCGTGCAGACGTACTCGGAGGGGACGCCCTGGTGGGAGAAGAACAAGGGTGACCCAGACCTCCTCGCCACGGTGCGCGAGCTCTCGGAGAAGAGCCTGCTTCGCGCGGCGAGCTTCCACCACCAGCAGGCGCAGACCTTCAAGCAGGAGGGGAAGCTCGAGGCGGCCGTCGCCGAGTACCGGGTGTCGTCGCGCGCCTACGGCGACTACCTCGGCCGGTTCCCGCACTCGAAGCAGGCGTACGAGCTCTCGTACAACTACGCCGACTGCCTGTACAACGCCCTCGAGTTCGACGCCGCGGCGCGGGTCTACGCCGCGGTGCGCGACGACCCGGCCGACGACCGGTACGAGTCGGAGGCCGCACTCTCCGCCGTCATCTCCTGGGAGGGCGAGATCACCCGCCTCCAGCGGAACGGCGAGCTCGAGGAGCGCAAGGTCCTCCTCTCCACCGATCGGCGCGCCCAGGAGGTCGTCCGCGCCGAGGCGGTCCCGTACGCGTTCATCCACCTCGTCCGGGACTCGGACGTCCTGCTCACGCGTTATCCCAAGCACGAGAAGGCCGCGCCGCTCGCCTACAAGGCGGGCGAGGTCTTCTACAAGTACGGCGACTTCGACGAGGCGCGCTGCCGCTACGAGGAGATCGTCTCGCGCTGGCCGACGACCGAGGTCGCGCAGTTCGCCGCGAACCTCATCATCGAGAGCTACCTCACGATGAAGGACTGGGCCGCCGTGGAGCAGACCTCCGCCCGCCTCCAGTCGTCCGAGGTGGCGAAGAACCCGAAGCTCTACACCACCCTCCAGAAGTTCAAGCTCGGCGGCCGGTTCAACCGCGCCATGCAGCTCATGGACGCGAAGGCGTGGGAGGACGCGGCGAAGCTCTTCCTCGCCCTCGTCGCCGAGGAGCCGAAGCACGAGTTCGCGGACAAGGCGCTCTACAACGCGGCGAGCTGCTTCGAGAGCGCCCGCCGGTTCGAGAGCGCGCTGCGCCTCTACGAGCGGCTCGCGGTCGAGTACCCGCGCGCCGACCTCGCGGACGAGGCGCTCTTCCGTGTTGGGTACAACGCCGAGAACACCTACGACTTCGACAAGGCCGTCGACCGGTACCTCGCCCTCGTCGAGAACTACCCCGGCTCGAAGCACCGCAAGGACGCGCTCTACAACGCGGCCCGCTCGCTCGAGAACCTCCAGCGCTACGACAAGGCGGCCGCCGCGTTCGCGCGGTACGCGAGCCTCTACCCGGACGCCGAGGACGCCGCGCGCACCCAGTTCCACGCGGCCCTCGTCTACGAGAAGATGGGCGACCGCAGGCGCGAGATCCAGGCGCTCCAGGAGTTCGTGAAGCGGTTCGCGAAGGCGAAGGAGCACGAGCTCGTCGTCCAGTCGCACCTCGAGATCGCGCTCGCCCACCGGGCGCTCGGGGACGAGAAGAGCGCGAAGGCGAGCTACCAGACCGCGGTCGCCGCGTTCGTGCAGCGCGGCCTCAAGCCCGACCAGAGCCCCCGCGCGGCCGCGGCCGCTGCCGAGGCGCGCTTCCGCCTCGCCGAGTACGACTTCGAGCGCTACGACCAGATCACGCTGCCCGCGACGACCAACACGAAGAAGCTCAAGAAGGCGCTCGAGGCGAAGCTCGGCGAGGCGAAGAAGGTCGCGCCGCAGTACGACGATGTCATGAAGTACAAGCGGCCCGACTGGATCCTGGCCGCGTTCTATCGCAAGGCATTCCTCCTCGAGCGGCTCGCCCAGACCATCTACGAGGCGCCGATCCCGCCGGAGTTCAAGAAGAAGGGGGCGGAGGAGTACCTCGCCGCCTACCAGGACGCGCTCGCGCAGGCCGCGCAGCCGTACGAGGACCAGGCGGTGGGCGTGTACGTCCAGGCGATCGAGGCCGCCCGCAAGCTCCACGTGAAGAACGAGTGGACGAAGAAGATCGGCGAGTCGCTCGCGAGATACCGGCCGAAGGAGTACCCGGTGCTGAAGGAGGCGAAGGCGCGCCTCGTCGCGGAGGACCTGTCGCCCGCGCGGTTCGCGGACACGCTCGACGGGCCCTCGCGCCGGCCGCTCCCCACCGATCCGGCCATAGCGCCGACGCCGCCCGCCGGCGCGCCGACCCCGACCGAGACGCCGACTCCGACCGCGACCTCGACCGCGGCGCCGACGCCGACGCCGACCGCGACCGCGGTGCCGACGCCGACCGCCCCCCCGACCTCGATCCCGACCGCCGACACGAAGGCGCCCGCGTCCGTGGAGCAGCGGCCGGCCGCCGCCGCGGCCGCGAACTAGGAGGCGAACGCGTGACGCGACCGATCACCATCCCGGTCCTGCTCCTCCTCGGCGCCGCCGCGTGCGCGACCACCGGGGTGGCCGCGCGCCAGGCGGACCAGGCGCCGCCCTCAGCCACCGAGCTGCCCGAGGGGGTCGAGCGCGACGCGCTCGCTGCCGTGCAGATGCACGAGGCGAGGGGAGACGCCGCGGGCTCCGCCCACGACCAGGCTCGCGCCGAGTGGGCCGCCGCCGCCGCCGGCTACGCCGAGCTCGCCGAACGGCCCGGGTTCGCGGAGTGGCGCGTGCCCTTCCGGCTCCGCGTCGCCGAGCTCTTCCTCCGCGCGCAGCGCTGGGACAAGGCGGAGGAGGCGGCCTCCGCGCTCATCGCCTATCCGCAGGCGAGCGACGCCTCGCGCGCCGTCGCCGCGCGGCTCGCGGCGACCGCCTGGATCGGCGCGGCGAACTCCGCGGTGAAAGCGGGGCAGCTCGAGAAGCTCGACCTCGGCCCCGAGCGCAAGGACGGCCCGCGTCCGCCGCCGGCGCCGTGGCGCCGCGTCGTCGAGTCGGCCGACGCGTACCTCGCCCGCGCGGCGGCGGATCCCGAGCTGCGCCGCGGAACGCCGCCGGATCACCACCCGTCCGGCCCCGAGATCGCGCTCGTCGCAGCGGAGGTCCAGTACGCCCACGGAGAGCTCGACGACGCGCGGCGGCGGGTCGACGCCGCGCTCGACCGCTGGGCATCCGATCCGGACTTCCTCGATCGCGCCGTCCCGCTCTACCTCGCGACGTTCCTCGCGCGAGCCGATCGGGCCGGGCACGCGGCGGCGGTCGACAAGCTCCGCGCCCGCGCCGAGGCGGAGGCCGCGAAGGCGCCGCCGGACCGGAAGCCCTCGTTTGCGAAGGTCATCGACGGCCTCGCGCGCGCCCGCGCCGGGGCGCGCTTCGGGCAGGCGGAGGAGCTCCTGAAGCACGAGAAGCCTGCCGACGCGGCGCAGGCGTTCGAGGCGGCCGCCGCGGAGCCGGGGGCGGCGGATCCCGCGGGCGCCCTCCACAACGCCGGCGTCGCCTGGGATGACGCGGGCCAGCCGGCCAAGGCGGCGGCGGCGCGCGAGAAGCTCCTGCACGACCATCCGGAAGCGCCCGTGGCTGCAGAGGACGCGCTGCGGCTCGCGGCGTTCCGCTCGCGGCAGGGCGACCACGCGACCGCCGCGCGGCTCTATGACGACTTCCTGCGCAGGTGGCCGGAGTCGCCGAGCCGGTGCGTGGCGCTGCGCAACGTCGCGTCGGAGCTCGACGTCGCCGAGCGCGCGGCCGACGCCGCGGCGCGCTACCTCGCCTTCGGCAAGGACGAGCGCTGCGCGAAGGTGGATCCGAACATCGCCGCCCGGGCGCTCGTCCGCGCCGGCCGGCTCTTCGAGGCGCAGGCGAAGTCGGCCTACGCCGCGGCGGCGGCGCTCGACGGCGTCACCGATCCCGAGGCGAAGAGCCAGGTCGCGGAAGCGAAGCGACGGCTCAAGGGGCTCTAGAGCGATGGCGACGCGAAACCTCAGCCTCCGCCTTGCACGGTCCGCCCTCACGGCCGCGCTCCTGCTGACCTCGGCGGCGGCGACGGCGACGACGGCGGCGACCCCGACGTCAGCGCACCCTGAGCGGAGCGCCGCCGACGGCGGCGCGGAGTCGAACGGGACCGCGACCGCGACCCCGGCCCCGCTCGCCGCGCCCCCGCCGGAGCGCACTCCCCCGACCGCGGAGGAGTCCGCCATCGCGAAGCACTCCTTCTCGGAGGGGCTCCGCCTCGAGGCCGCAGGGGACCTCGGCCCGGCGTCCGCGTCGTTCGAGCGCGCGTACGACGCGGACCCGTACCTCGCGCACGCCGGCGTGAACGCTGCGCTCTTACGCGAGCGGCTCGGTGACCCGGACGGCGCGCGCGCCCTCTACGTCCGGCTCCTCGAGGAGAACCCCGGCTTCGGGCCGGCGGTCCGCAACCTCGTGCGCCTCTCGCTCCGCCGGGGCGATCTCGCCGGCGCGGAGAAGGAGGCGCGCGAGCGCCTCGCGCGCGGCCCGGAGTCCGCGCCGCTCCTCAACGCGCTCGTCGACGTGCTCCTCGCGGCGGCGCGGCTCGACGAGGCGGAGGAGGCCTCGCGCAAGGCGCTCAAGCTCGACGAGCGGAACGTCTCCGCGATGGTGAACCTCGCGACCGCGTACCATCGCAAGAAGCGGAACGAGCTCGCGAAGATGGTCCTCGAGAATGCCCGCCTCATCGACGATCGCGATCCGACCGTCTGGAACCGGCTCGGGTTCGTGGAGCTCGCGCTCCTGAACCGGGCGCAGGCGCTCGAGGACTTCCGGACCGCCGCCGCGCTCGGCCCCGACTACCCGGAGGCGCGCGCCAACTACGGCGCGCTCCTCGCGGACGCAGAGGACTTCCAGGGCGCGCTGACCGAGCTCGAGGTCGCGGTGAGGTTCGCGCCGGGGAGCGCCGCGACGTGGCTGAACCTCGGGAACGCCTACCGCGGCACGCAGCAGTTCGACAAGGCGGAGGCCGCCTACCGCAAGGCGCTCGAGCTCGATGCCTCGCTCACCGAGATCGAGTTCAATCTCGCCGTCCTGTACCTCGACGGCGACAAGCCCGGCGCGCAAGCGCTCGGGAGACTCGAGCAGGCGGTCGCGTACTTCGACGCGTACGAGAAGCAGGGCGGCAAGGAGAGCAAGATCGCGGAGTACCGCAAGGACGCGGCGAAGGCGATCGAGCGAGAGAAGAAGCGGGTCGCGCGCGAGGAGCGCGACCGGCTGCGGCGCGAGGCGGAGGTGAAGAAGAAGGAGGACGAGGCGCGCAAGGAGGCGGAGGCCGAGGCCCGCAAGGCCGACGAGGAGCGCCGCGTCCGGGACGAGGCCGAGCGGAAGGCGGCGCTCGAGGCACAGCGCAAGGCGGCTGACGAGGCAGCGCGCGCCGCGACGCTCGTGCCCGCAGCGCTGACGACGACCGCGACTCCGAGCCCGGCCGCGATCGCGACCGCGACCGCGACTGCGACCGCGACGCCGACGCCGACGCCGACGCCGACCGCGACCGCGACCGCGACGCCGACCCCGGCCGTGCTCGACGCCGCGCCGCCGACGAAGGACCCGGCCGCAGCTCCCGCGAGCGCCGCGCCCGAGAGCTCACCGGCGACACCGGCGCCCGCGCCGAAGCCCACCGAGGCGGCCCCGACCGCCGCCGCGGCGAATCCCGCGAAGTCGGGTGAGGAAAGGGGAGACAAGTGACCGTGTCTCGCGTGCTTGTGGCGCTCTCGGCCGCCATGCTAACGATCATCGCGGTTCCCGCGCGCGCGCAGAGCGCGGCGGACAAGAAGAAGCAGGCGCCTCGGAAGATCCTCCGGCTCGAAGAGATGAAGGTCGAGGGCCGGATCCAGAAGCCCCAGGCCATGTTCCTCATGCCTCGGGCAAACCTGAACTACGGAGAGCTGGACCGCTCCGAGCCGCTGCTGCCGAAGGTGACGAGGGCCGTCGAGAAGGATCCCTTCTAGGTCGGTCGGGCGACGCGGAGACCAGAGGACGGCGATGGCGTCTCAGCAGGACAAGGTGCTCCGGGTCGGGGTGATCCAGGGCGGCAAGATCGTCGAGGAGCGCGTGCTACCGGCGCGCCAGCCGATCACGATCGGCACCTCCCCGAGGAACACGTTCGCCTTTCCGCTCTCGAACCTCCCCGAGTCGGTCCTCGTCTTCTCGTTCCAGGGCGACCGCTATGCCCTCCAGTTCGACGAAGGCCAGGAGGGCCGGATCCAGGGGCCGCAAGGCGCGGCCGACTTCGGCGCGCTCGTGTCGCAGGGCGTCGCGAAGAAGCAGGGGAAGACCTGCACGGTCCCGGTGAACGACGACCAGCGCGGCAAGATCGTGCTCGGCGAGGTGACGCTGCTCTGGCAGTTCGTCGCCCCGCCCGCGGAGGTCCCGAAGCCCGCCCTCCCGAAGGAGGCGCAGGGCGCTCACTTCAAGAGCATGGACAAGCTGTTCGTGTCCGTGCTCGTGCTGTCGTTGATGCTCCACTCTGGCGCCTACATCGCGCTCGCCAACACCGAGCTACCGAAGGAGGTGACGCTCGAGGAGATCCCGGACCGCTACGCGAAGGTCCTCATCCCGGAGCGCATGCCTCAGCCGCCTCAGAAGACGGAGGAGAAGAAGGCGGAGGCCGTCGCGGAGCCGAAGGCGGAGAAGAAGGAGCCGGAGAAGAAGCAGGAGGCGCCCGAGCAGGTGGCCCAGCGCAAGGCGGCACGCGCCGCGGCCGTCGCGAAGGCGGTCCAGTCGAAGGGCATCCTGAAGGTGCTCGGCGCGCTCGGCCCGGGCAGCGCGAACGGCGCGGTCGCGGACGTGTTCGGCACCGGCGGCGGCATGGGCGACGTCGCGTCGGCCCTCTCCGGCGCAGGCGGCGTCGCGGTCGCGAACGATCCGGGCGCGGGCGGCGGGCGCAAGGGCGTCGGTGAGGGCGGTGCGGCCTCGATCGGTAATCTCGCCACGACCGGCGGCGGCAAGGTCGGCCTCGGCGCGAAGACGGAGGTGCGCGTCTCGGGCTCCGTCGCGGCCGAGGAGGCCGAGGTGGACTCGTCCGACATCGACCAGGGCAAGCTCGGCGCGTTCGTGCGCGCGCGCATGGGGCTCATCAAGGCCTGCTACGAGAACGCGCTCAAGCGGAACCCGAGCCTGAAGGGGAAGATCTCGATCCGCTTCACCATCCTCGAGACGGGCGGCCTCGCCGAGATCTCCGCGGCGGTGAACTCGGTCGGATCGCCCGAGGTGGCGGCCTGCATCGTCAACACGATGCGCTCCTGGCGCACGCAGTTCCGGCCGTCCGGCCCGGTCACGGTGGAGTACCCGTTCGTCTTCCAGCCGGTGAACTAGGAGTCGCCATGAGGTCGCTGCGCCTCGGGGAGCTGCGTGAGCTGCTGGAGAGCTCCGCCTTCGCAGCGTGGTGGACGGACTGGCAGCGCGCGGTGTCGACGGTCCGCGACGCCCGCGCGCGGCACGAAGACCTCCTCTCGCACTCCGAGCTCATGACGGTCCGATCGGAGCTCGCGCAGCGCGCGGCCGTGGACGCGTTCTCCCGGTCGGGCGAGGCCGAGGACGAGGGCACCCGCTTCACCGCGGAGTCGCAGGAGCAGGAGAACCGCGCCCTTGCGCTCCTCGGCGAGTACGAGGAGCAGCGGTTCAGGACCTCGGACCTCTGGGTCCGCCTCGGCGGCGCGGAGAAGGTGCTCGAGGAGCGGCGCGAGGCGCTCGGGCGCGGCGGCCCGGCGAAGGCGCGCGGGCAGCTCGAGGCGGCCGTACGCGACGCGGAGCGCAGCCACCAGGCGCTCGTGGCGGAGTACGGCGCCGCCGATCGCAAGCGGACCCGCCTCTGGGAGGACGTCGAGGCGGCGTGGGCGGTGAGCTTCGAGCGCTCGCTCGTCGGAGCCGAGCACGGCGTGCTCGCACGACGGATCAGGCGCGAGGCGGAGCGGCTGTTTGAGGAGGCGGAGGAGCGGCGCACCCGCGCGAAGCAGCTCGCGGCGGACGCCGACACTGCCGCCCGCGAGCTCCGCGCCGCGACCGAGCTCGAGCGCGCGCTCCTCTCCGCCGCCCGCGAGAAGTTCGGGTGCGTCCCGGGCCCGTCGTACCTCTACTGGCGGCACCGCGACGACAAGCGGAGCGCGTTCGCCGTCGCGCTCGGGGACGATCCCGACGGCGCGAACCTCGACGTGAAGGCGCTCGGCGTCTACACCGTCTCGCGGCAGCGCGGCGTCTCGTTCCTCGAGCCGGCTCGCGACGGGCTCGGTGTGACCGCCGAGGAGGGCGATCGTCGCTTCGAGGAGTACTTCCTCGGTCCGCGCAAGGGCGCCCGCCGCGATCAGGAGGGGGGGACCAGCTCGGACCCCACGCCACGATGACCGTCGACAAGGAACAGGTGCTGCGTGGCTCGCCGCTGTTCGAGATGCTCTCGGCGGCCGAGCTCGAGATCCTCGCCGAGGTCTCCCGCCCGCTCCGCTTCGCCGCGGGGGAGCTGGTGTTCCGCGAGGGCGACCAGGGCGACTCGCTCTACGTGCTCGCGCGCGGCGAGGTCGAGGTCGTCGCCGGTGCGGACGGTAAGGGGCCCGTGCTCGCGACCCTCGCCACCCCCTCCGCGTTCGGCGAGATGTCGCTCATCGACCGCGAGGTCCGCTCCGCCACGGTGCGGGCGAAGGGCGAGTGCGTCGCCCTGCAGCTCACCGCCGAGAACTTCACCGCCTTCCGCAAGCGCTCGCGCGACGGGTTCACGCTGTTCCTCGTGAACGTCGCGCGCGTCCTCTCCAGCCGGCTGCGCGAGACCAACCAGAAGCTCGCCCGCCGTTGATCACGGGATCCCCATGAACGAGCTCATCCTCGTGCTCGCCCTCGGGGCGGCCGGGCTCTCCAACTTCCCGCGCGACGCCGGCGGTCGCATCTCGCAGCAGGCCATCGGCGTCACGATCGGAGGACAACCGGCCCTCGTGGTGCCCGCGGGCGAGAAGGTCATCGCCCTGCGTGGCGACGGGAGCATGGTCTCCGGCTTCCCGATCGCGCTCGGCGGCGGGGAGGCGGCGAGCGGCCCCGCGGCGTCGGCGGACATGGACGGCGACGGGCGGCCCGAGGTGGCGGTCGTCACGACGTCCGGCCGCCTGTTCCTCTGGAGCGGCGGGCTCGTTCCCGGGTTCCCTGTGATGATCGGCGCCCGCGCGCGCGCCGGCGTCACCTTCGGCGACGTCGACGGCGACGGGAAGCCGGAGGTGCTCGTCGGCGACGAGAAGGGGAGGGTGCACGCGTTCAAGCGGAGCGGCCGAGAGGCCGCGGGCTGGCCCGCGCTGGTCGGCGCGCCCGTCACGAGCTCCGTCTCCGCCTCCGGGTTCGGCGGCGGCCGCTCGCTCGCGGTCGGCTGCGAGGACGGGAAGGTCCACGTCCTCGACGGCATGGGGCGCCCGCGCGTCGGCTTCCCCCTCGTGACGAAGTTCTCCGTCACCGGCGCGCCGGCATTCGCGGACCTCGACGACGACGGCGAGATGGACCTCGTCGTCGCGAGCCAGGACTTCGGCGTGTACGCGGTGAACGGGCGCGGGCAGGCGCTGAAGGGGTTCCCCGTCCGCGCGGCTTACCGCCTGTACGAGGGCGTCGCGATCGCCGATCTCGACGGCGACAAGCGGCTCGACATCGCCTTCGCCTCCGCGGACGGCATGCTCCACGCGGTGAACGCGCGGGGCGAGCCGCTCGCGGGCTTTCCGGTGCGCGTCGGGAGCCGGCTCTTCTCCGGCCCCGTCGTCGGCGACCTCGACCGCGACGGCGTGCTCGACCTCGTCACGGTCACGTCGGACGGCACGGTCACCGCGGTCTCCGCGACGGGCAAGCCGCTCGCCGGGTTCCCGTCGCCGCTCAACGGGACCGACGTCGGCGCCTCGCCGCTCCTCTACGACGCGACCGGCGACGGTACGCTCAGCATCTTCATCGGCCTCCCGAACGGCGCGTTCCACGCGATCCGCGGTGCGCGCGCCGGCACGGCCCACGCCGCCGCCCCTTGGCCTGGACCGGGTCGCGACGCCGCTCGCTCCGGCCGCTACGGACCGAACCCGCCGTCGTTCAAGGACCTCGCGTTCACTCCCGCGGCGCCGCGCGCGCTCGACGCCGTGAAGGCGCGCTGGCGCGCGAGCTGGCTCGACGCGGGGCCGAACGAGACGGCCCCCACGCCCCGGATCGATTGGCTCCGCGACGGGAAGCCGGTCGCGGCGCTGCAGGGCAAGAAGGATCTGCCCTCCGGGACCGTGAAGCGCGGCGAGCGCTGGCAGTTCGTCCTCTCCGCCCCCGGTACGACGACCACCTGGCAGAGCCCCGAGCTGCGGGTACAGGACACCGCGCCGGGCGCGCCGACCCTCGTCTTCGAGCCGGCGGTGCCGAGCCGCAGCGGTGACATCAAGGCGAATGTCGCGAAGCCCGCCGTCGATCCCGACGGCGATCCGCTCACCTACGAGATCGTCTGGCTCCTCGACGGGCTCGAGACCGGCGTGCAGGGCGACAAGTTCCCGGGCAACCTCCTGCGCAGGGGGGCGCTCCTCACCGCGCGCGCCGTCGCGAGCGACGGCGAGCTGACCGGTCCGCCCGCGCTCGTGCAGGCCCGCGTCGGCGACACCGCACCCGTCGCGCCGCAGGTCTCGCTCGAGCCGGCGACGCCCGGCCGGGCCGACACGCTCCGCGCCCGCGTGGACGTCCCCGCGACGGACCTCGACGGCGATCCGATCGTCTACCGCTACCGCTGGACGGTCGACGGCCAGCCCCGCAACCTCTCGCTGTCGTCGGCGCTCCTCCCGGGCACCCTCTTCCGCAAGCACCAGAAGGTCGAGGTGGACGTCCGCGCGTACGACGGCCAGCGCGAGGGTCCCGCGGCGCACGCGTCGGTCCAGATCCGCAACACGCCCCCGACCGCGCCGAGGGTCGAGATCCGCCCCGCGCGACCGCGGAAGGGCGACGCGCTGCGCGCCTCGATCGTCGCGCCCTCCGGTGACGTCGACGGCGACGCGATCACCTACCGCCTCGAGTGGCGCAAGAACGGCGCGCCGTTCGCGGGCACCACCGCGGACGGGCGCGAGGTCCCGGGGTCGGAGGTCGCGCGCGCGGACCACTTCGAGCTCACGGTGACGCCGAGCGACGGCGAGGCGTCCGGCCCGAAAGCGACCGCGACGATCGGCATCGGCAACACGCCGCCGACCCCGCCGCGGATCGCGATCGAGCCCGCGCGCCCGAAGGGCGGCGAGACCCTGAAGCTCGTCGTGCTCGAGCCCGCGCACGACGTTGACGGCGAGAAGGTCAGCATCCAGATCGCCTGGACGCGCGAGGGGAAGCCGACCGGGACCGGCACGGAGACGCTGCCGCCGAGCCAGTTCCGCAAGCACGAGCGCGTGCGCGTCGTCGTGACGCCCCGCGATGGCGAGGAGCCCGGGAACCCCGCGGCCCACGAGGTGGTGGTGGGCGACGCGCAGCCCACCGCGCCCGTCGTGGCGTTCGCGACGGAGAAGCCGATGGTGACGGCGCCGCTCCGCGTCGTCGTGAAGACGCCGGCGACCGATCCGGACGGCGACGCGATCCGGTACCAGTACCGCTGGATCCGCGACGGCGCGCCCGTCGCGCTCCCCGACGGGACCGAGCCCTCGAAGGCGGCGCCGTTCTGGACGAGCGCGAGCGAGGTGCCTGCGAAGGAGCTCAAGAAGGGGCAGCGCTGGCTCGTCGAGGTGCGCGCTCATGACGGCGAGCAGGCTGGTCCGCTCGCGCGCGCCACGACGACCATCGTGAACAGCCCGCCCCCGGCGCCGCGCCTCCTCTTCGCGCCGGAGCGGCCGCGCCGCGTGGACGGGATCGTGGTCGCGATCGAGCAGCCGCCCGATCCGGACGGCGACGTCCTCACCTACCGGTACACGTGGACGCGCGACGGGCAGAAGGTCGACGCACCTCCCGATCAGGCCCAGATCGCGCGCGGCATCGCGAAGAAGGGGCAGCGCTGGGCCGTCGAGGTGATCGCGAGCGACGGCGAGGCCGATAGCCCCGCCGTGCGTCATGAGGCGGTCATCGCCGACACCGCGCCGGGCCCGACCGCGGTCGCGCTCTGCGACGGACCGGTGCCCGCCGGGACCGTCCCGCAGGCGCGGATCTCGCTCGCCGCCTTCGACGCGGACGGCGACCCGATCACCTACCGGCACGACTGGTTCGTGAACGGCACCGCGGTGCCGGCCGCGCAGGGTCAGGCGCGGCTCGCGTCTCCCGCGCTCCGCAAGCACGACCTCGTGCGCGTCGTCGTGACGCCCTGGGACGGCGACCTCGCGGGCCCGCCCGCGCACGGCGAGTGCGAGGTGGAGGACACGCCGCCGACCGCGCCGGCGATCGCGCTCGAGCCCTCCGAGCCCACCGCGCCGCGCGGCGTCTCGGTCACGCTGCGGAAGCCGTCCACGGATCGGGACGGCGACGAGATCGCCTATCGTTACCTCTGGTTCCGCGACGGCGTGCAGACCCCGCACGATCAGGCGGTCGTCCCGCCCGCCGTCCTGCGCCACGGGGAGACCTGGCGCGTCGAGGTGACGCCATACGACGGCGAGGTGACGGGCGAGCCCGCCAGCGCCTCCGCGGTCGTGCGGAACACGCCTCCCCCCGCGCCCTCGATCGCCCTCGTCCCCGCCACGCCCGTGACGGGGGAGCCGGTCGTCTGCGACGCGAGATCCCCGGAGCGCGACGCCGACCAGGAGCCCATCACGCTCCGCTACCGGTGGTACCGCAACGACCAGCCGGTCTCGATCGGCGAGGGGGGTGCGGCGCTCCCGACGGGCGTCGTCCGGCGGGGCGAGAAGTGGCGCTGCGAGGCATGGGCGTTTGACGGCACGGCGGAGAGCCCGCGAGCGTCGGCGGAGCTCACCGTCCGGAACAGCCCGCCGTCCACCCCGAAGCTCGTCGTCGAGCCCGAGGTGGCGCGGCGCGGCGACGAGCTGCTCTGCCGCGTCGAGGCGCCCTCGACCGACCTGGACGACGACCCGGTGACCTACACCTACGCCTGGACCAAGAACGACCGGCCGATGCCCCCCGGCACCGATCCGGCCCGGGTCGAGTCGGCCAAGCTCGCGAAGGGTGAGCGGTGGCGCTGCACTGCCACCCCCTCCGACGGCGCCGCCTCGGGCCCGTCGGCGTCGGCCGAACGCACCGTCACGAACAGCCCGCCCGGCCCCGCGATCGTCCGGCTCCAGCCGGTGATCCCGAAGCCCGGCGAGCCGATCCGCTGCGACTTCGTCGCGAAGAGCGAGGACGCGGACGGTGACGCGGTGCGGTACCGGTTCACCTGGCAGCGCAACGGGACGGCGCAGCCCTTTGCCGAGAGCTCTCAGGAGGTGCCGCCGCGCCTCGTGAAGGGCGGTGATCGCTGGCGTTGCTCCGTGTCGCCGACGGACGGCGGAGAGGACGGCCCGGCGGCCGGCAGCGAGGAGACGCAGGTCTCTGCGGAGCCAGACGACCAGGGGGTCGTTCTCCCCGTCGGGGTTCGGGCGGTGGAGCGGCCCCAGCGTTGACGGGCCGTCACCAAACCATGTAGTCTCAAACGGTTTTTCGGCCCCCGGCTCTCCGGGGGTGGGGAGTGGCCCGTGAACCGTCGACACCTTCTCGTCCTCGTCGTCGGCTGTGTGCTCACGACAGCCGCCTTCGCCCAGGGCTCCTCCACGGGCGGCCAGACGCCCGAAAGCGACAAGCTCGAGGCGGCGGCCGACAACCTCGCCCGCATGAAGACCTCGCTGAAGCAGGTCCTCGGGCGCGCGGAGCAGGCTCGGAACGAGAAGGACGTCGTGAAGCTCAACTGCGTGAACGAGAAGCTCACGCAGATCAAGGCGCTCATCCGGGTCGCGGAGCAGGCGGACATCGCGCTCCACGAGTCCGTCGCGGCGCGGGACTCCACCGGCGACGCGGCGTTCTCGAAGATCGCGATCGCGCGGACGAAGGTCGACGGGCTGCGCAGCGAGTCCGAGCAGTGCATCGGGCAGCTCGCCTACATGGTCGACGAGAAGACGACGGTCGAGGTCGAGCAGCCGTCGAACCTTCCCGACAGGCGCGTCGCGGACCTCGGGCTCGGGCTCGCGAAGCGTCAGGACAACCCGGCCGACTCGGTCACGCAGATAGGCCTCGGCGCCGGATCCGACTTCGGAACGGGCGCGTACTCGAGCGGGTATTCGAGCGGCCTGCCGTTCACGCCACCTCCGGTGATCCGCCCGCCGGTGGCGAGTCCCTGGCGTTAGGCCGCGTTTCCCGCGGGGGCGGGACACGGCCGTCATGCGTCGCGATCAGCAAACGCGTCGCGGGCGCCGGGTCCGCCCGGAGCCAAAGACGACTTTATTTCGAGGGGAGCTGAGGTCATGAAGGGAAGGATCTCCACCTGGACGAAGGCGCTCGCGGCGCTCGCGATGGCAGGCGTCGCCGCGGCGGCGCACGCGAGCCCCGGCAACGGGATCCGGCTCGGCGGCTCCGAGGCGCGCCTCCACCCGTTCGTGGACCTCGAGACCCGCTACGACTCGAACGTCTCGTACTCGAGCTCCGCGCAGTCGATCGGCGACCTCATCCTGCACGTCCGTCCGGGCGTCGAGATCAAGTCGCCCGGCGATCTCGCCGCCATCGAGTTCTCCGGCGCGATCGACTGGTCGCAGTACCTCGGCATCGAGGGCGACACGACGAACCTGTCGAAGCTGTACGCCGACGCCGGCCTCGCCGCGCTCTTCAACAGGCGAGGCGCCGTCTCGCTGCGCGTCGACAACGACTTCCGCCGGCAGGTCTCCTCGACGTCGCTCGCCGCGGCGGGGGTCGCCGTCGTCTCGAACGCGAATACCCTGTCGCTCTCGGCGCCGTGGAAGCCGGGCGGCGGCGCGCTCATCGTCACCGCGAACGGCTCGTGGCTCCTCGAGACCTTCCAGAAGTACAAGGACGATCCGGGCGTCGCGCTCGGCGATCTCGGCTACAGCCAGTTCCGGGCGGGCGCGGACGTGCAGTGGCGCTTCCTCCCCCGCACCTCCGGGATCTTCTCGGCCGGCTACTTCGCGCGCGTCCCGAACGCCGCGAACGGTCCGGACGACGCGACCGGGTTCGACCTCCTCGCCGGCGTGACGGGGCTCGTCACGCCGCGGATCGCCGCGACCGCGAAGGTCGGCTACGGCAGCGCCTCCGCCCCGCTGAAGGACTCGAGCTCCGTGCTCGCCGACGTCGGCGTCGAGTGGCTGCCCTCCGAGACGATCTCGTTCCGCACCGGCTACACCCGGTCGTTCGGCATCGACCCGACCGCCTCGACCTACGTCGCCGACGGCGTGAACGCCGGCTTTCGCGTGCGGATGGCGGAGCGGTTCGCGTTTCGCGGCGGCATCCGCTACGACCGGCTCGCGTTCCAGGCGATCCCGGGGGCGGAGACGAGCTTCGTCCGCGTGGACCCCTCGATCGAGGGCTCGCTCGGCAAGTGGCTCACGCTCGCCACCGGCTACGTGTACAGCACCCGGGCCGCGTCCTGGCCGGCCGGTCTTGGTGGAGCGCCGCCCGCCTACTCGAAGAACGAGGCCTTCCTGAAGCTCGGCCTGACGTACTGACCGGGCGAGCGCCGGGCCAGCTCTCCGTTGACGGGGTGGGATCCCTCCGCTAGACGTTCCGTCCGCCCGAATGCTCCTCTCCTCTAGACGGCTCTTCCCGGTCGCGGTCGCCTCCGCGCTCGCGCTCGGCGGCTGCACGCACCGGAGCCGTGGGGCGAGCCTGCCCCCCGTCGTCGGGGACGCGGCCGTGCAGGTCGGCGCCTCCACGCTCGGGCCCGGGGACGTCATCGAGGTTCGCGTCTACCGGGAGCAGGAGATCTCGGGCTTCTACCAGGTGGGGTCCGAGGGGGACGTCGTCTTCCCGCTCTGCCAGCGCGTGGTCGTGTCCGGCCTCACGCCGAACGGGGCCGCGGACAAGTTCCGCGCGTGCCTCGCCGCGGGCTTCATGCGAGACCCGCAGGTCACGGTGGTCGTCCGCGAGTACAACTCGAAGAAGGTGTTCGTCTTCGGCGAGGTGCAGAAGCCGGGGACGTTCGTCTACCAGGACGGCATGACGATCGTGCAGGCCGTCACGCTCGCCGGCGGCTTCACTCGGACCGCGTCCCAGAACTCGACCTCCGTCACGCGCCGCGTGAAGGGGCAGGAGGTCAAGATGAAGCTCAACGTGCAGGACATCGCCCTCGGCAAGGCGCCGAACTTCACGCTCGAGCCGGGCGACATCGTGTACGTCCCCGAGTCGCTGTTCTAGTTCTGCTCGGACGGGCCGTCGCGCTCGCGCGCCGCTGACCTCCTCGCACGCACCGATCGGCCGGGCCGCGGACCTCGCGGATGCGGACGGGCCCGCGCGCTGAGCGCGGCGCGCACGATCGAAGGCGATCCGCGGCCAGATCGCGGCGGGGACCGCTGGCACGCGCCCTGCTGAACGGACGTGCATGCTCGTCCGAGTCCGCTCTGCGACCGTGCTCGGCGTCGAGGCCATCCCGGTCGACGTGGAGGTCGAGGCCGGTCAGGGCATGCCGCACTACCACCTCGTCGGCCTCGCGGAGCGTGCGGTCCAGGAGGCGAAGATCCGCGTCGCCGCGGCGATCCGCAACATCGGCGTGACGATGCCGTCGAAGCGCATCGTCATCAACCTCGCCCCCGGCGATCTGCGGAAGGAAGGGACGGGCTTCGACCTCCCCATCGCGATGGCGCTGCTCGCCGCGGTGGAGGAGGTGAGCCCGGAGGCGCTCGCGGGCGTCCACTTCATAGGGGAGCTCGCGCTCTCCGGCGAGGTGAAGCCGGTGCGCGGCGTCCTCGCGATCGCGATCGCGGCGCGGCGCGCCGGCGCGCGCAGCTTCGTCGTTCCGGAGGCGAACGCGCTGGAGGCCGCCGTCGTCGAAGGGCTCGACGTCCTCGCTGCGCGCCACATCGGCGACGTGGTCGCGTGGGCGCGCGGGACGGCCGGGCTCCCCCTGCCGGTCGGCGCGGGTTGCGCCGTTGCGGCAGCGCCGGGGCCGGACCTCGCCGACGTCGCGGGGCAGGAGGGCGCGAAGCGGGCGCTCGAGGTCGCCGCGGCGGGCGGCCACAACCTCCTCATGTTCGGGCCGCCGGGCAGCGGGAAGACGATGCTCGCGCGGCGCCTCCCTGGTCTGCTCCCGCCGCTCACCTTCGAGGAGGCGCTCGAGGCGACGGTCGTCCACAGCGTCGCCGGGCTCACCCGGCACCGCGGGCTCCTGTCGGAGCGCCCGTTCCGGGCGCCGCACCACACCATCTCGGACGCGGGGCTGGTCGGCGGAACGAGCGTTCCGCGCCCGGGCGAGATCTCGCTCGCGCACCGCGGCGTGCTGTTCCTCGACGAGCTGCCCGAGTTCCGCCGCCACGTTCTCGAGGCGCTGCGCCAGCCCCTCGAGGACGGGGAGGTCTCGATCGCGCGCGCGGGCCGGAGCGTGACATTCCCGTCGCAGGTGACGCTCGTCGCCGCGATGAACCCGTGCCCGTGCGGCCACCTCGGGGATCGGTTGCGCCGCTGCCGCTGCACGTCGCACGAGCTCGTCCAGTACCGCCGCCGTGTGTCGGGGCCGCTCCTCGACCGCATCGACCTCCACGTGGACGTCCCGTCCGTCCCGCCGGCGCTCCTCGGGAGCGGCGGAGGCCGGCCGACGACCGCCGAGGTGCGGGCGCGCGTCGCGGCCGCGCGGGACCTGCAGCGGGAGCGCGCCGGCGGAGCGTGTCAATGGAACGCGCGGCTCCGCGGGGCGGCGCTGCGCCGCCACTGCGCGCCCGATGACGAGGGGCGCCGGCTGCTCCAGGCGGCGGTCGAGCGGCTCGGGCTGTCGGCGCGGGCGCACGACAAGGTGCTGCGCGTCGCCCGCACCCTCGCCGACCTCGAGGGGGGCGGCGGGATCCGCGCCGCGCACGTCGCGGAGGCGATCCAGTACCGGGCCCTCGACCGCGCAGGCCCCTGACACGCCGCCGCCAAACCGGCGGCGGGACACCACCCCGCGACGCGGGGAGAACAAGAGGAGCGGACATGAGCAGGCTCGCGGAGAAGGTGAAGGCGCTCGGCCAGGCCATCGCCGGGATCGAGAAGCAGTTCGGCAAGGGCTCCATCATGCGGCTCGGCGACGGGATGGAGCCGGCGCCGGTCGCCGTCGTTCCAACCGGATCGCTCGGGCTCGATCTGGCGCTCGGAGTGGGCGGGCTCCCGCGCGGCCGCGTCGTCGAGATCTTCGGCCCCGAGTCCTCCGGAAAGACCACGCTCGCGCTCCACGCGATCGCGGAGGTGCAGCGCCAGGGCGGCATCGCCGCGTTCATCGACGCCGAGCACGCCCTCGACGTCACCTACGCGCGGCGGCTCGGCGTGAACCTGCAGGACCTGCTCGTCTCCCAGCCGGACACCGGCGAGCAAGCGCTCGAGATCGCCGAGCAGCTCGTCCGCTCGGGCGCGTGTGATCTCATCGTCGTGGACTCGGTCGCGGCGCTCGTGCCGAAGGCCGAGATCGAGGGCGAGATGGGGGACGCGCACATGGGCCTGCAGGCGAGGCTCATGAGCCAGGCGCTCCGCAAGCTCACCGCCGTCGTCTCGCGGAACCAGGCGATCGTCATCTTCATCAACCAGATCCGGATGAAGATCGGGGTGGTCTTCGGAAACCCCGAGACGACCACCGGCGGCCACGCGCTCAAGTTCTACGCCTCGGTGCGGCTCGACATCCGCCGCATCGGGCAGGTGAAGGACGGGGACGCGGTCGTCGGCAACCGCACCCGGGTGAAGGTCGTGAAGAACAAGGTGGCGCCGCCGTTCCGGGAGGCGGAGTTCGACGTGCGCTACGGCGTCGGCGTCGATCGGTACGGCGAGGCGATCGACCTCGCCGTCGAGCGCGGGCTGCTCGACAAGTCCGGCACGCACTTCACGCTCGACGGAGAGCGGATCGGGAACGGTCGCGAGCGCGCGATGGAGTGGCTGCGGGCGAACCCCGGCGCGTTCGACCGCCTCGTCGCGCGCCTGCGCGAGCCGCCGGCGAGCGGGAGCGCGGCGCCCGTCCCCGCGGCGGCGGCTGCGGGCTAGCGGCAGCAGGGGATCTCCCTCTCCCCCGGCGGGAGTCGGGGGAGAGGGTCGGGGTGAGGGCGAGCACCGCGCGGCGCCCGCCGCCGTCACATGAAGAAGTAGCGGAGCGTGACGTTCGTGACCCAGCTCGTGTGGTCGCGGAGCGCGGGGGTCTCGAGGCCGCCGATCGAATACGGGTGGCCGAAGTGAACCCGCAGGAGCAGCGGGCCGAACAGGACGTTCACGCCGAGGACGCCCGTCAGCGTGCGCGCGTCCCACGCTCCGACATCCTGGCGACGGAGGGTGCCGTCCGGCTGGTGACGCGTCGTCCAGCGGTCGAAGACGCCGCCGAAGTCGAGGCCCGCGACCCCCTCGACGTAGTCGAAGATGATGAGCCGCACGATTGAGTCGAGCGGCACCTGCAGCTCCGCGTTCGCGACCCAGAAGTTCTGGCCGATGAGGTTCTCGACGTCGAGCGGGTAGAAGCCGCGCAGGTTGTCCGCGGACGTGAGCCACCAGCTCCGCTCCCACAGCCGGCTGCGCTCGTCCGGCGCGAAGGACGTCCCCGCGGCGGCGCGGAACCCGATGTTGGCGCGCCGCGAGAGCTGGAAGTACTGCTGCGCGTCCATGTGCGCGAACCCGTGGACCACGCCGCGCCCCGGCAGCCACCCGCCGCCGAGCTCGGCGAGGAGGGAGTGGCCGGCGAGCGGCCCGGTCGCGTAGTCGTAGCGGATCGTGTCGTAGCCGAAGCGGAGCGTCGGCGAGATCGTGAAGTTCACGCCGCCGTTGTTGGTCTTCCAGGCGGCGGTGTCGGGGTAAACCGCGGTCGAGGTCACGACCCCGCCGCAGCGCGAGAACTCCCCGACGAAGTCCTCGAGGCAGTAGCGCTGCACGCCTCCGAGCGTCAGCTCCGCCTCGATGCGGCGGAAGCGGTCGAGCGGGTAGCGCAGCGCGCCGAGCACGCCGAAATCGCGCTGGAAGTAGACGAGGTTCGGGTCGAGCCGGTCGAGGTTCTGCTGGACGTAGTGGAACCCGCCGAACACCCAGCCGAGCCGCTGCGAGCGGTTCTCGTAGAGCGCGAGCCCCTGCGTGTAGTCGAACGAGCCGTACACGGAGAGGTCGAGGAAGAGCACGTGGTCCCGCAGCATGTCCGAGAACAGGACCGCGGCGCGCCCGGCCACCGCGTTGCCCGCACCGCCGCCATAGACGAAGCCCGCCTCCGGCTTCCAGTTCTTGAGCGAGAGCGCGTTGTACTCCGCGGGATCCTGCGGCAGGTCCGCGACCGGAATCTCGAGCACGTCGCCCGCCGCCGGCGGCACCGGGACCGGGGCCGTCTCGAGCCACGAGACCTTCGGCACCTCCACGAGCCGGAAGGTGCCGCCATAGAACGTGCTCGCGTACACGCCGCGCCCCTTCGGCGAGAGCGAGGGCGAGACGAGCCCGGTCGAGAAGTCGGTGATCTGCTTCGCGGCGCCGTCCTGCAGGAGGTAGAGGTCGAGCTTTCCTCCGGCGTCGGACGAGAACAGGACCGAGCCGTCGGGTAGCGCGGAGGGGTGGCGATCGGAGGTCGGCGCGGTGGTGAGCCGCACGCGCTCGCCCGTCTGCGGCGAGATCCGGAAGAGGTTCGTCCGGCCGTGGTCGGTCGCGTCCGACGCGTAGTAGACGCCGTCGGCTCCCCAGGAGAGATCCTTCTCGGAGTAGGGGTCGTTCGTGAGGCGGCGCGCCACCCCGCCCTTGAGCGGGACGACGTAGATGTCCTGCTGCCCGTCCGAGGCGACGCCCACGAAGGCGAGCTCGCGGCCGCCCGGGGCGAGCGCCGGGTCGGAGACCTGGATGAAGCGCCCGCCGCCGGGCGCGCGGACATCGAGCGTCCGGCGGCGCCCAACCGAGACGCGCGGCGGCCGGCCCTCGGGCGCATCGTGCCGGTACGTCGCGAGGTAGATCTGATCGCCGATCCCGTCCTGCGCGGCGAACACGACGACGTCGCTCCCGACGGCGGCGACCGAGTACTCGATCGGGTGGAGCGACTCGACCCCGGGGACGCTGTCCGCGGCGATCTCCACGGCGCCCTTCGGGTTCCGCAGGTCGACGAGGAAGAGCCGGGCGCGCCCGCGGCTCCGGTCGATGCCGCGGATGACCGCGACGGTGCCGTCGGGCGACGTGACGAAGTCCTCCGGCTCGTAAGGGAGCCCGCGCACCTCACGGACCTGAGGGAGATCCTGCCGCGCGCGCAGGTACTCCGGGTAATACCGGCGCTTGAGCCAGGCGCGCCAGCGGCCGTCCACCTGCTCGAGCGGCTCGTTGAGGACGCGCCGCACGAGCGCGCCGAAGCTCCGGGCCGGCGACGGCGTCTGCTTCGAGTCGGCCTCCGCGAGGAGGTACGCGTTCTCGAGGAAGGCCTGGATCTTCTCCTTCCCGTACGTCTCGGCGACGAACGCGATCCGCGCCTGGCCGAGCTTGTACGTCGGGATGTAGCCGCGGATGCGGTCCTCGGCGAACGGCAGGATCTCGTACCCCTTCGACGGATCGGGGTTCCAGACGAGGTCGCGCAGGAAGAGGTCGGTCTCGCTGTCGAGCCCGCCCTTCGAGTAGTACTCGGCGATGCCCTCGGTGAACCACAGCGGCAGGAGGTTGATCGCGGACGGGATGCCCTCCGCTCCGGCTTGCTCCATCATCTTCTGGATGTGGAACTGGTGCACCATCTCGTGGGTCGAGACCTCGACGAACTTCGAGTGATCGCCGAAGTACGGGACCGCCATCTTGAGGTCCTCGGGCGAGGTGACGCCGAGGACCGACTCGCTCACCTGGAAGACGTTCTGGGTCTGGAACTCCCGCTGCGTCGCGTAGAGGATGTAGGGGATCCGCCTCGTCGGGTTGTAGTGGAACTGGTCGACGAGGCGGGCGAACGCGCTCTGGATCGCGGGGAGGGCGCGCCGGGCCTGGGCCGCCTCGCTCCGGTAGTAGTAGAGCCGGATGCCGCCCTTGCCGCCGCCGGGGGGCGGGACGTCCACGTACTGCCAGGCGAAGTCGTACCAGGCGACCTGGTTCTGGCCCGGGCGCTGCGGCAACACGAGCGCCTGGTCGAGGCCCCGGCCCGGCCGGGACTGCAGCGCGTCCATGGTTCGGAGCGCCTCGCCGAAGTTCGGACCCCGGAGCGTTTGGGCCGCCGCGGTGAGAGGCAAGAGGGACGCGAGGGCGCAGGCGATCCGAGTCATCGCGGAACGGTACGTAGGCACTCCCCCACGGGCGAGCAACCGAAAGGATACCCCCGGTCCGACCGGCGTGCGCGGTCTTTGCGCCGTGGCGGGGCGGAAGAGCCCTTCAGGTCGTCCGGACGGGGTGGCGCACTCCACCCACCGTGAGCGAGTAGCGGCCAGAGCCCGGCGGCGCCTCCTCGAGCGCGAAGCCGAGCGTCACCTGCGCGGCCCGCGAGAACCGGGCCGGGTGGTCGTGCTTCACCGTGCAGCGGAGCACCCCGTCCGCGCCGACCGCGAGCGTCGCGGGATCGAGCGGCTCGCGGGAGCCGTCGGACAGGACGAGCCACGGCGCGCCCGCCGGCCCCTCCAGGATCCCGCGGACCACGTAGGGCGCGTCCTCCAGGGCGACGTACGCCGACTCGCGGCCGATCCGGACGAGGTAGCGGCCGTCGGCGCCGCGCGCGAGCGAGCCCCACAGCACCTCCAGCGTCCGAGCGTGGGTGATCGGCTCGCCGCGGTGGAGGAACCGCCCCTCCGCATCGATGGAGAGGCCGCTCCGGGAGCGCAGGAGCTCGAGCGCGTCCGGCGTCGGCACCGGGCGATCATAACGCCCGGCCGAGGGACCCGCGCTACCGGAGCGCGATGCGGAGCAGGTTCAGCGCCTCGTAGGCGGCCTGCCGACGGACCCGCTCGCGGTCGCCGCGGTAGAGGCGGTGCAGGTGCTCCGTCCCCTTCGGCCCCGCGAGGGCGAGGTGCACGGTCCCGACCGGCTTCTCCGGCGTCCCGCCGGTCGGGCCGGCGATGCCGGTGATCCCGATCCCGAAGGTCGCGCCGGCGGCGGCGCGGACCCCCGCGGCGAGCGCGCGCGCGACGGCCTCGGACACGGCGCCGTGCGCCGCGAGCACCGCGGCCGGGACGCCGACCACCCGCTCCTTCATCACGTTCGCGTAGGCGACGACGCCGAGGTCGAGCACCGCGGATGCCCCCGGAACGCGGGTCAGGAGCTCGGCGACGAGGCCGCCCGTGCAGCTCTCGGCGACCGCGACGCGGTCGCCGCGCGCGGCGAGCCGCGCGACGACGAGGTCGGGCAGCTCGTCCTTCCCCTCGCCCCAGATCGCGTCCCCGAAGAGCGCGCGGACCGCCGTGGCGATCCGCTCGGCGCGCGCCGCGGCGTCGGGCCCGGGGACCGCCCACTTGAGGTGCACCTCGGGCCAGTGCGCGCGGTAGCCGAACCGCACGCCGGCGTTCGCGGGATCGTCCATCACCGCCCGCATCGTGTGATCCGCGTGCGACTCGGGGACGCCGAAGAGCTTCACGAGGCGCGTGGCGGGCACCTCGCCGAGCCGCGCCGCGATGTGGGGCAGGAGCCACTCCTCCGCGAGCCCCTTGAACTCGACGGGGACGCCGGGCAGGCACACGACCTCGGCGCGCCCCACCCTCACGGCGAACCCGGGCGCCGTCCCGAAGCGGTTCGGGATCACCTCGGCGCCGCGCGGGAAGCGCGCCTGCTTCGCGTTGTTCGGCGTCATCGACCGGCCGAACCTCCGGAAGCGCTCCTCGATGGCGCGGAGCGACGGCTCGTCGAGCTCGAGCGGGACGCCGAGGACGCCGGCCACGCACTCGCTCGTGAGGTCATCCTCGGTCGGGCCCATCCCGCCGCTCATGACGACGAGGTCCGCGCGCGCCGAGGTCTCGCGGATGGCGGCGTCGAGGTCGGCCCGGTCGTCGGCGACGAGCGTCTTCCGCCGGACCATCACGCCGAGATCCCACAGGCGGTCCATGAGCCAGGCGGAGTTCGTGTCCACGACCTGTCCGGTGAGGAGCTCGTCGCCGGTCGACAGGATCTCGACGTGGAGCGTCACGGCAGGATCCCGAGCAGCCGCAGGGCGCGGAGCGCCGCCCAGGCCCACACGCCAGCGGCGAGGTCGTCCATGACGACGCCGAACCCGCTCTTCACCCGGTCGAACGCCGACGCGGGCCACGGCTTCGTGATGTCGAAGATCCGGAAGAGGACGAACCCCGCGAGCGCCGAGGGCCAGGAGAACGGGACGAGCGCCATGGTGAGGAGGTAACCGGCGACCTCGTCGATGACGATGGGGGAGGCGTCGGCGACCCGCCAGTAGCGCCCGGCGCGGTCGGCGGCGACAATCGCGATGGCGGAGAAGGCGAAGGTCGCCAGCACGTAGGCGCCCGGCGAGAGCCGCGACAGCGCGAGGTAGAGCGGGATCGCGCCGAGCGTCCCGAACGTGCCGGGGGCGAACGGGGCGTAGCCGCAGGGTCCCCACGCGGCGAGGAGCACCCACGGGCCCGGTGGGCCCGAGGGGCGCGGCGGCTTCTTCGTCACGGCACGGGCTCTCAGATGTACTCGTCCTGCTCGCCCTTGTCCGGCTCCACGTCGTCCTCGTCCGGCTCGAGCGCCTCGTCGGCGGCGAGCTCGGCGCGGACGGCGGCCGGCAGCGAGGCCTGGTCGCGGGCGGGGCGCGCGCGGGCGATGACCGCCTCCGCGATCCCCATCGCGATGTACGCGGCCATGTAGACGACGAGGACGAACGAGGCGCGCGTCGCGATGCCGACCGCGACGCCGCCGACCGACACGAACGCGAAAGCCGTCAGGCTCTTCGCGGAGAGGTGGAGATCCTTGAACGTCCGGTAGCGGATCGTCGAGACCATGAGGAACGAGAGGAGGACGACGACGGCGGCGATCGGGACGCGCGTCGCCGGATCGGTCGTCGAGCCGAACCGCCGGTAGTGCGCGATGACGAGCGCGACGATCGCGCCCGCCGCGAGCGGGATCGGTAGGCCGACGAAGAAGCGGGACGAGCCCTTATCGCCGCGCTGCGCGAGGACGTTGAACCGGGCGAGCCGCAGGGCGCCGCAGGCGGCGAACGAGAACGAGACGAACAGGCCGACGAACCCGAGCGGCGCGAGCGCCCACTTGTAGACGAGGAGGGCGGGGGCCGCGCCGAACGAGACCACGTCGGCGAGGCTGTCGAGCTGCACGCCGAAGTCGGACTGCGTCTTCGTCATGCGCGCGACGCGCCCGTCGAACGCGTCGAAGAACTGGGCGAAGAAGATGGCGAGCGCGGCCTGGTAGAGCTGCTGGGGGGTGGCGTCGCCGGTGCAGAGGACGAGCGCGTAGAACCCGAGAAAGATCGAGCTGACAGTGAACAGGTTCGGCAGGACGAACATCGCCTTGCGCAGGTTGATCTGCACCGAGCCATCTCCTAACGCGACCTAGGCCCCCGCCAGGCAATCGCGCGCCCATCGAGGGGGCGTCCGGGTTCGAGAGGCTGTCATGCGCAGCGGTTCTTGTCGAGTGGCGGTGCTTCCGTCAAGGGGCGCGCGCACAGGGCGGACGGAGCGTCTCGCCGCGGCCGATCTCGACGCGCGCGCCGCCGGCACAGTCCGCCCAGAGGACGGGGTCGGTCCACCAGCGGTTCGCGACGAGCCGGACGCTCGCCTGGCTCGCCACGACGAGCCCGGGGCCTCGCCCCGCGCACAGGTTGCCCGAGAGCTCCGCCGCGGCGCCGTTCACGAAGACGAGGCATCCGGCCGCGCCGCCGCTCGCGTCCACGCCGTCGAGCCTCACCGCGCCGCCGGACGCCTCGACCGCGGCGCCGGCGCAGCGGACGAGCGTCGCGCCCGTGAGGTGGAGCGAGCCGCGGATCACCTGCGCGCAATCCCCGAGGAACCCGGCGGCCTCGGTGGTCGCTCCGGCGATCGTGACGTCGAGCCCCTCGACGCGCCCGCCGCCCGAGACCGAGAGCCCCGACGGCCCCGGGGCGCGGATGACGACCGCCTCGAGGCTCGCGGCGCCGCCTGCGACCGTGATCCCCGCCTCGCGCGACGGGCCGGTCACCGCGAAGCGGCGGAGCCTCACCGTGCCGGCGAGGACGGCGATCCCGGCGCTCTCGCCGCTCGCCGTCCCCTCGTCGAGGGCGGCGTCCCCCGCGCGGACGAGCAATCCGTAGCCGCCGTCGAGCGTGACGCGCCGGCCGGAGAGCCGCCCCCCGTCGATGAACGCTGCGCAGGAGCCGCCCGCGAGGGCGACCTCCTCGAGCGCCGCCTCGCCGCCGAGCACCTTGAGCGCGGAGCGCCCGGAGCCCGCGCGAAGCGTGAGCCCCGACAGCGTGAGCGCTCCCGTCGCGATCGCCGCGTCCTCGCCCTCCGGCGCGACGAGGACGGTCACGCCCGCGCCGGCCCCCTCGACGCGCAGGCCCGCGAGACGACCGAGCGAACCGGCGTGGAGCCCCGGCCCGAGCCGCACGACGTCCCCGGGCCGCGCGGCCGCGAGCGCAGGCGCGAGCGGCGCGCCGGCCGGGACGTCGATCTCGGCCCCGAGCACGATCGCGAGGGCCGCTGCCATGACGAACGTCATCTCGCTCCGTTCCGCCGCTCTCAGTGCCCCGCGCTGCCGGCAGTCACGGTCCCGTTCGACGCGATGCCGAGCCACGGCAGCGGGTCCGAGGCCTCGCCGCCGCGCCAGACCTCGAAGTGCAGGTGGGGTCCGGTCGCGAGGCCGGTCTTGCCGACGAGGCCAAGCGGCTGGCCCGAGTCGACCGCGTCGCCCGGCGCGCAGAGGATCGCCGAGAGGTGGCTGTAGCGCGTCGTCACGTCGCCCGGGTGGCGGATCTCGACGAGGAGGCCGTAGCCGCCCGCCCAGCCGGTCCGCACCACCCATCCCGCGGCGGCGGCGCTCACGATCTTGCCGGCCGAGGCGGCGAGGTCGATGCCCTGGTGCATGCGGCGCCGGCCGTCGAGCGGGTGGAGCCGCATGCCGAACAGCGACGAGAGCCCCGCCTGCTCGACCGGCCAGCGCAGCTTCGCGGGCGGCGGCCGCTGGAAGAGCGCGAACCCGAGCGCGCGCGCGGTCTCGACGCGTCGGCCGAACCGGGCGGCGCGCTCGCCGACCGCCTCGGCGAGCTCGGCGGGTGGCGCGCCCCAGCGGCGCTGGTCGTAGTCCCACTCGGCCTCGAGCGTGATGCGCGCGCGCACGAGCTCGAGGAGCGGCGTCTGCGGGAGCGGCCGCGCGAGGTAGCGGTCGAGCTCGTCGGCGAGCGCGCGCCAGGCGCCGGCGACCTCGTCGGGGAAGCCGTGGCGCGCCGGGAGGCGGGCGCGCCGGCCGCGCGCCTCGGCCGTGAAGCGGACGAGCGTCGCGTCGATGGGGGGGCCGACCGGTACCTCGATGGCGACCGTCTCCGGCGCGGGCACCGCGACCGGAGGCGGCAGCGGCGCCTCGTCGGCGGGCGCCTCGAGCAGCGCCACCGGCGCGCCGAAGCCCGCCTCCGCGAACGTCATCTTGGGCGGCGGCGCGTGCGCGCAGCCCGCAGCGAGGGCGGCGGACAGGGCGGCGGCGAGCGCGGGCATCGCGGACGGCGCGGGCGGCGGCGAGGTGCGCACCGCGCCGAATGTTAGCACGCGCTCGCCGGGCAGCCCGTCCCGGGGCCGGGGGTGTGCGCAGCAGTGGGAGCGGCCGCGGCGCGTGCTAGCATCCGCGCCGCGATGGCGACCCGGCGGAGGACGGCGCGCCCCCCCGACGAGTCGAAGCGCGCGCGGGCCGCCGAGATCGTGGATCGGCTCGAGCGGGCGATGCCCGACGTCCGGATCGCTCTCGAGTTCCGGGACGACGTCGAGCTGCTCGTCTCCGTGATCCTCTCCGCCCAGTCGACCGACGTCGGCGTGAACCGGGCGACCCCGGCGCTCTTCGCCCGCTTCCCGGACGCCGCCGCCTACGCGGCCGCGGCCCCCGAGGAGCTGTGGCCCTTCATCCGCAGCCTCGGCCTGTATCGCAACAAGGCGAAGGCGATCGTCGCCGCGATGAGGGTCGTCGCCGCGGAGCACGGCGGGCGCGTGCCGCGGACGCGCGAGGCGCTCGAGGCCTTGCCGGGCGTCGGTCCGAAGACCGCCGGCGTCGTGCTCGTTCACCTCGGCGCGGCGCACGCCTTCCCGGTGGACACGCACGTCGGCCGCGTGTCGCGCCGGCTCGGGCTCTCGCGCGAGACCGACCCGTCGAAGGTGGAGCGCGACCTCATGGCGCTCCTCCCCGAGGCGCGGTGGGCGAAGGGGCACCAGCTCTTCGTCTGGCACGGGCGGCGGACGTGCAAGGCGCTCACGCCCGCGTGCTCGCGCTGCCCGCTCGACGACCTCTGCCCGAAGAAGGGCGTTCCTCGGCTCGTGCGCAGGTAGAACGGGTGTGTTACATCGAGGTCGCCGGAGCCGCCTGGGCGTACGCGTCGATCTGCTGGGCAGGGATCGCCGAGGAAAGTCCGGGCACCATAGGGCAAGGTGCCGGTCAACGACCGGTCGGGGTGACCCGCAGGAAAGTGCCACAGAGAACAGACCGCCGAACGGCGTCGCGAGTGAAGGGCTGCCCGCCCCAGCCTCCGGGTACCGCTCGCTGGAGACGCGCGGCAACGCGCGTCCTAGAGGAATGTACGCCGCCGAGGGGTCTCATTCCCTCGGGACAGAACCCGGCTTACAGGGCGGCTCCGGTCTTTTGTTAGTTAGTGCGGGGTGCTTGGCGTGGCGGCGGGGGCCGGTTCTGCGCTTATCTGCGCTACGTTCTGGCTCCCAGGTTGCAGCGAGACCGCGAGCGCCGAGTGAACGCCAGGGCCGAAGAACCCCGGCGCAAGATGGGCGTACCGCTCCGTGATTGCGTAGATTTGCGGTGGGACCCCGTTGACGCGGAGTGCGGGCGACGCGCGAAGGAGGCCTTGCGCGCCACCCGCTCGCGGAACTGCGTGACCGCTCCCTCGGTGCTGCGGCTCGAACTGCGGCATCAGGAGGCGCTCCTCGTTGCGGTCGGTTCGCGACTTGGTTCCGGCTGATGTCGTCGGTCGCCTCCCTCATGCTCACCACCATGGTGATGGTCGCCGAGAGGCCGAATGAGGAGGCTGCGGCCGACGGCGGCGGGATGGGCGGGATGATGTAGTTCCGGCCCTCGATGAAAACGAGGCCGCCGGGGAGACCCGGCGGCCTTTGCTTTGGTGTGCCCAGCATGGGCGTGACTTGGAGGTGGAAGTCCTCTGGGGAACCCGGTCGCAGGGACCCCGAGCGAACCGCAAGGCGCCGACCGCGAGGGGAGCGCTGAAAGAAGCGGGGAGCGAAACCGCGAGCCGACGAACAGGAACCGGATACGAGGCGGTGCCGAGCAGGGCGAGCGGGCCATTGACCGCGAAGCTCTCGCGACCAACAGCTCGGCGGCGTAAATCCGGCGGTTGCGCGGCGAAAGCCACGAACCCTTACCTGGGGAGATCTCGCCTCGCGCCCGAAAGGGCGACGCCGAGGAGGCGGAGCGAGAAGTCAGCAGAGGCCGTAGTAGCGGCCGTGGAAGCCAGACGCGGGACGGCTACCGCCTACCGAACGTCCACAGGCCACGACGGCGCGAAGGGCCGAACGAGCAGGAGGGTGGAACGACCGTGAGCCTCGGACGCGCCATGCGCCAGAAGGCCAGGCAACTGGAGCTCCCGTTGGCGGGTAGGGGTGAAACCCCGAGAGGCCAGCGGAGCGGCGAAGCGCGGACGGCGGCGCACGGAGACGGACACCCAGGAACGGACCGCCTGATGGAAGAGGTGGTCCAGCGCGGCAACGCCAAGGCGGCGCTGAAGCGCGTGAAGCAGAACAAGGGCAGCCCCGGCATCGACGGGATGATCCTGCGGGACCTGCCGGAGTATCTGGTCGAGCACTGGGAGGAGATCCGGGAGCAGCTGCTCGCGGGGACCTACCAGCCGAGGCCGGTGAAGCGGCAGGAGATCCCGAAGAGCGGCGGTGGGGTCCGAGAGCTCGGGATCCCGACGGTGCTCGACCGGTTCATCCAGCAGGCCATCTTGCAGGTGCTGCAGCCGCGATTCGACCCGACGTTCTCCGAGCACAGCCACGGTTTCCGCCCGGGGCGCAACGCGCACGACGCAGTGTGCGAGGCGCAGCGGTACATCCAGAGTGGACGCCGCGTCGTGGTGGACGTGGACCTCGAGAAGTTCTTCGACCGCGTGAACCACGACGTGCTGATGGGGAAGCTGGCGGGGAGGATCGCGGACAAGCGGATGCTGGGGTTGATTCGGCGCCACCTCGAAGCCGGCGTCATGGTGAATGGGGTGGCGATGGAGAGGCACGAAGGGACGCCGCAAGGCGGCCCGCTCTCGCCGCTCCTCGCGAACGTGCTCCTCGACGAAGTGGACAAGGAGTTGGAGAAGCGCGGGCACGCGTTCGTGCGCTACGCCGACGACTGCAACGTGTACGTGCGGTCGAGGCGGGCGGGCGAGCGGGTGATGGAGACGCTCCGGCGGCTCTACGCGCGGCTCCGGCTACGGGTCAACGAGGCGAAGAGTGCGGTGGCGCGCCCGCAGGACCGCAAGTTCCTCGGCTACAGCTTCTGGTACGCCAAGGGAGGCGAGGTTCGGCGGCGCATCGCGCAGAAGGCCCTTGAAGCGATGAAGGAGCGCGTCCGGGAGATCACCACCCGGAGCGGCGGCAGATCCATGGAACGGGTCTTCGAGGAGCTACGGAGCTACCTCGTCGGCTGGAGGGAGTTCTTCCGGCTGGCGGAGACGCCCCGCGTGCTTCGCGACCTCGACGAGTGGATCCGCCATCGCCTGCGGCTCGTCCAACTCAAACAGTGGAAGCGCGGGACGACGGTCTTTCGCGAACTGCGAGCACGGGGAGTAACCGAGCACGCCGCCGCGATGGCCGCCCGCTTCGCCCGAAACTGGTGGAGGGCGTCGAGCAGCCCGGCGTTCCAAATCGCGCTGCCCACGAGCTACTACGACGGGCAAGGAGTCCCAAGGCTTGCCAGCTAACCTCAACAGCTCGAACCGCCGGATGCGGACCCGCACGTCCGGTGGTGTGGGAGGGGAACGGCGGGGTTGAACCCGCCGTCCCCTATCCCGATTGGAGATCGGGGTCGCGACCAGGGCTTCCTCAGGCGGCAGCCGGCGGGGGCCCCCCTGCCGCAGTAGCCGCGAAGCGTCAAATCGTATGCTGACTGCCGGGCACTTGGGACCACGTCGCGCGCCGCGCGATGACTGCGCTCGGCCGCAGGACCTGAACCGTCGGTTGCCGCTGTCGGCAATGGCCAATACTCTTTTCCGCAGGTGAACGCGTAGGTGGGTGTCGCGTTCTTCAACTCGGCGTAGCAGCCGAGCGCGACTACGAGGGGGGCACATGCAGACAGTTCGGTGGCTGGCCGGCGCGAGCCTCTTGGCTCTCGCGGGGATGGTGGGCTGCGGCGGCTCGGAGGACGTCGCGAGCACGACGCAGGCGTGGGAGAATCAACCTCCTCCCGAAGAGGAGAATAAGTGCGAGTGCAAGGTGACGGGCGGCGGCGTCGAGTTCGTCACGATCGGCCACGAGACCTTCCGCTTCACGTTCGGGTTCAACGAGATTCCGACCTCGCTAGATGACGCCAAGGGGCACATCACGCTCCAGGTGCACGGCGTCGACATGGAGTTCTGCCGCGTCGACACGGTCGAGTCCTGTGATCCGGTCGCGGAAGTCGTGGTGTTTTCGGGGGAGCTCCGCGGTGGCGGCAGGTGCACCGTGACGGTGGACGACAACGGTGAGCCCGGGCGGGACGACACCATCGATTTCGTGGGCGGCGGGTTCGACTTCGGAGCCACGCTCATCAAGGGCGGCAACGTCCAGTTCCACAAGCCGAAGCCCAAAGACTGCCAGGCGCAGGACAACAAGAACTGAAGAACGACCATTGAGGTCGGACCCGGCGGCGCGCGGCAGCGCGCCGCCGGTTCATTCAGCTCACGGTCCCGCCGCGAAGAGCGCCGCCGCGATCCTCGCCCGAACCCCGACCCAGAGTAGTTCGGGTGGCGCCCGGAGCGATCCGATCGCGCGCTGACCGGGGTTGGGTCTGCGTCATAGAGCAATCGTAAGACGCCAGCCATCACGGGCAGTTGCCGGTTGTGACGCGTCGTCACTGCGTCATGCGTTCGCCCGAATTACTCTCGGTCGGGGGTTCCGGTCGGGGGTTCCAGAATCGGATCCCGTGGAGTGGGTGATAGGCGAACAGCCAGCGGTGACGCTCGCTGAACTCGCGACGCGACCGAAGCGAGAGGTCTCGACACCCCAACTCCGTGACAGGCTCCAACCCGAGGTCGCTGCGAAGCACTTCGACTCGCTGCGGAAGATGGTGATCGCGGCGGTCGAGCGCCTGCCCGACGAGCTTGCGCACGTTGGAGAGCAGCTCATGTGGGCGCTGACGGGGACGCTGCGGCCGCCTTCTCATGACTAGGCGAGATTGGGGGCTGTGGGTTGGCCGTCCGTGGATCGCGTCTAGTCCTCACCGTTCGCGTTGCGCGGTCCCACGTTCGCCATCGCGATATCGACGATCCGCGTCGCAGCGGGGGCGCCTGGCAGATGGCCAGTGTAGGTGAGGATGATCTCGCCGATGGCCTGCTTCACGAACACGAACAGCGAGTGCATCTGGTCGTGAGTCAGCACCACCTTCGCGTCCGGTTTGAACAGCGCCGCCATCTTTAGCAGCTTCGCGTGATCGGCCGATTTCAGGACGCCCTTGTTGTGGACGATGGCGTGTCGGATAAGTCGCAGGTCTCCGAGCGCATCGACCTTCACGTCCTTGGTCTTCACGCCACGAACGGCCGCGATCTGCGGGCGAACCTGTTCATCCCAGTACGCGAACACGAAGACGATGATCGACCAGCAGACCTGCCGGTGGTTGAAACCGGACTCCGCGTTCGCACGGAGAAAGTCCTGCGCGCGGATGATCCTGTGGTGAATGACCTCCGGCAAGGCGGGGTCTTCGACGCTCGCCAGCACCATCACAGGCTGCCCATCTTTGTTCAGATGGGCGACGCGCCTCTGGACCCTGGCGACCTGCCGCTCGATATGGACCGTGTTCCCCTGGAAACCGGCAACAGAGTCCATGTAGACGCCGACTTGGTTGTTCACGAAGTCCACGAAGTCGCGGAGGATCGGTAGCTCCGGGATGGCCTTCTCGAAATCGGTGGTCACGGTCGCTGTCCTTACGTGAGGCGATGAGGTGGTCGGTGCCGTGCGGATCCTGCTCGACCACCCCGGCGAAGACGAGCGGATCTCCGTAGCCCTGCCGGATGTGCATCCGGGACGGCCGCCTGCCCATTCTCTGCCCAAGTGATGGCCGCTCGTGTCACCCGGCGAGTGACAACGGCGACCACGTGTTCGCTGAATGCCGCGAGATGACAGCACCTGACCCGTATCGCGGATAGGGGCGGACGCGCGGGCGCGCGACCACCTCCGCGCACCCGCCGGCGAGCGGCGTGCGGCGCACCGCCGATCGCGCTACACGAGGCGGGGATGGAGAGGCGAAGGCTCGGATCCGGCGGCCCCGAGGTGAGCCGGCTCGGTCTCGGGATGGCGGCGATCGGGCGCCCCGCCTACATCGACGTCGGCC
>WNFU01001169.1_pt1 | contig 52539 bp, 48 predicted proteins | sample 5400121 | NCBI WGS metagenome assembly WNFU01 (sample SAMN13153360, study PRJNA577476) | soil metagenome | isolation source: 100 cm soil or saprolite under grassland replicate 1 | place: USA:California | collected 2016-06-15 | reverse complement strand
TTGCTGGCCCGCGCCGATGTGCTGGCCGCGAAGCCGTCCGCTGTGCCATGGGAGGACGCGGCCGCCTTTCCGGTGCCGGCGCTGACGGCGGACCAGGCGGTCGGTGCCGCGCTCGGCAACTCGGGCGCCGGGCGGCTGCTCGTCCACGGCGCCGGCGGCGTGACCGGGCAGCTGATCGCAGCATTGGGGGTGGTGGTCGGAGCCGAGGTCGCGGTGACGGCCGGGCCGCGAAGCGCTGAGCGGCTGCGAAAGCTCGGGGTGGCAGCGGTGTTCGACTACCACGACGGCGGCTGGCCCGCCGAGGTCCGCGACTGGGCGGGTGGCGGCGGTGTGGCCGCAGCGATCAACGCGGCCCCTGGCGGTGAGGCCGCTGCCCTCTCCACCGTCGCCGACGGCGGGCGGCTGGCCACGATCACCGGCGCACCGCCGACGGCGGCGCGCGGGGTGACGATTGTCGATGTCTACGTGCAGGCTGACGGTGGCCGGCTCGCGAGCATGGCCGAGCGGCTCGGCAATGGCGAGATCGGGATTGCCGTCGGCGGGATCTACGGCCTCGCCGCGGCGGCGGACGCGCTCAATCTCGCCGTCGGCGGGGGCGGCGGTGGTGCGGTCGTACTGCGCGTGTGAGCCCCGACGCGACGGGCGGTGGCCGGTCCCGACGCAACCACCTGGTGAGCAGAGCGCTGCTTTGAACGACCAGCGGTAGCAACCGGCTGAAGGGCAACGCTCCTGCTTCGCGCGAGGACCAGCACTCCACCCACGCGTTCATGCGCGGGTTGTTATGTACACGATCAGTGCCGTCCGGACACCGCTCAGCGCTCGATCAGCCGGTACCCCACGCCCCAGATGTTCACCACGTAGCGACCCGTTTCGGGGTCGAGCTTGCGGCGCAGGCGGGAGGCGTGGGAGTCCAGGGTGCGGGTGCGGCCCATCGAGCGAAAGCCCCAGACGTCTCGCAGGAGCTCGTCCTTGCTGAAGACCCGGGTGGGCTCGGCGGCGAGCTGACGTAGGAGGGCGAACTCCTTGTTGGCGAGCGCGACGCGCCGCTCGCCGACGCGCACCTCGCGCCGCGAGGGATCGATGAAGAGGTCGCCGATCCGCCGCGGGCCCTCTCGACGAGGGTCGCGGCGGCGCAGGACGGCGCGGATCCGGGCGGTCAGCTCCGGGACGTGGAACGGCTTGGCGACGTAGTCGTCCGCGCCCTCGGTGAATCCGCGCATCCGGTCGGCGTCCGTGGTCCGCCCGCTGACCACGATCACCGGCAACGCCGGGTCGTAGCGGCCCGTGGCGCCCTCCGAGGCGCGGATCGCGCGCAGGACGTCCAGGCCCGATGCGTCAGGCAGACGGAGGTCGAGCAACAGGAGGTCCGGCTCCTTGTAGTGGCAGAGCCGGAGAGCGTCCGAGGCGGACGGGGCGGGAAGGGTGCGGAAGCGATCCGCCTCCAGGTGGTCGCACAGCAGCTCCAAGGTGGGCGCGTCGTCCTCGCAGACGACGACGGTGGCGCGAGGCTTCGGCTCGGGGAGCATCAGCTGCTCTCCCTCTGCGCGGACGGCAGCTCGAGAACGGCCTGCGCGCGCCGCTCGAACGCGATCCGCCTCGGGGGCACCGAATAGCGGCGGGCTACCGGCCGCAGGTTGAGGTCGAGGAAAACGAGATCGAGTGAGAAGCGCATCCCGAACGTGTGGACGCTGCGACAGCGAGGAATCAGAAGGCCCGCTCCGGCGGCGCCGCGGTCCAGGAATGCGAGCCCGAGGAGCCGGGCGCGGCGCGTTGCGGCAACCGGCACCCGCCGGCCCTCCACGCGGGCGGTGGGGAGATTCCGGAAGCGACGTCGGGGGCTGCCTTCGCCTCTTGAGGTCACGGCGGCTACAACCCCGGCTTCGACTTCGACGCCCCTCGATCCGGAAGAGCCGCGATGCATGCAAACCCCCATTCAGGGCGCCCGCCTGTTCCCCGCTGTGCCCTCGCATGGGACAAGATTCGAGTCGTCCGGGCCGCCGCGGACCTGGGTCAGATCGGGGCGGAGAACCAGAAGGCTGTGGAGAACGCAACTCGCAGAGGCAATTACGACTCGGGCTCCGACTACGTCCTCGAGTACGGCGAGTTGCGGTTCTCCTTCAACGAAGAGGATTTCGCCCAGCGGGTGGAGCAGGCGGCGGTGAAGCTCGACTTCGTGGACCAAGGCCTTGCGGGCGACGAGCTCCAGGATCTGCTCGAGCTGGCGGTGAACGGTGAGATACGCGAGCCGACCTCCTCGCTCGGCGAGCACATCAACGAGCACTGGACGGAGCTCGTCGGGCCCGCGAGCAAAAGCCTCGTGCACTGGATCCGTCGCCTCGTCTTCCGCGGCGCCTGGCTCGACCAGCGCGTCAAGGAGGGCGAGCTCGACATCGTCTTCGACCCCGACACCCAGAGCTTCGGCTACGTCCAGCCGGAGCGCGACGCCGAGCCGATCGAGCTCTCCCGCGAGCCCTCCTGGGCCCGCCTGGCGTACCGGCGCTAAAGACTTCGGAGCAGCTCGGAGTTCGAGGGCGAGCCCTCGATGCGCTCCCGCAGCAGATGCGCGGCCTCGGCTGGGTCCAGGTCGGCGAGGAGCGAGCGCAGGCGGCGGACCGCCGTCAGCTCCTCGGCCTCGCGAAGCTCCTCCTCGTTCGAGACTCGGGTCTCCCCCGCCCTCAGGGCCGGGACGATGCCGGCCGCGGCGAGCGCTGCGTCCAGCTTGATCAGCGAGCTCTCTGTGGTGATCACCGCACGCTCGGCCGCACCATCGTCCTCCGCGCCCTCGACCACCGTGGCGATCACGGTGAGCGAGCCGGCATCCTCCTCCGCAAGATCGCGACCGGAGCCGAACACGCGCTTGACCTCCGCGGCATCGGCCGACGCAACGGCCAGTCGCGAGAGCGAATCGACGATCAAAACAGCATCGGCTCCGGCCTCCGCGCGCCGGCGGCCGCGCTCGAGCGCCAGCTCCGCGACACGCACCTGCTCCCTGGGCGCCAGCTCCGCGGTCGCGCTGGCGATGTACGCATCGGGAAGTGCCTCGCGCCAGACGGTCGCCTCCTCGGGCCGCTCGTCGACCAGCAGCACGATCAGCTCCAGACCCTCGGCGGCGGCGATTGACCTCGCGATGCCGCGCAGCAGCGTGGTGCGACCGGAGCGCGGAGCCGCCATCACGAGCACGCGCTGACCGAGCGCCAGGGGCGCGAGCAGGTCGACCGCACGGGTGAGGACGTCGGCGGGATCGCGGTCCAGGGCAACGCGGCGCTTGGGAACGACCGGCGTCAGCTCGTCGAACCCGGGGCGACCGTCGGCGACCGGCTCGGCGCCGTTGACCCGGTCGACGTGGACCAGGGCCCGGTGACGCTCGCCGCGACGCGGCTCGCGCGCTGGTCCCGATACCTCGTCACCCGAGCGCAGCTCGCAGCGGCGGATCTGCGAGGCCGAGATGTAGACGTCGTCGTCGCGGGCCTCGAGCCCGTGCAGGCGAATGAACCCGTAGCGCTGCGGCGTGATCTCGAGTACCCCGCTGACCGGCTCGGTCTCCTCGGCCTCGAGCTGCTCGCGTTCCCGTTCGCGACGCGGCTCGGCGACGACGGCGGGGATCCCCGCCGGCGGAGTCTCGGCGTCGGAAGCATCGACGGCCGGCTCCGCCGCCTCGGGGCCCGTGGTCGTCGCAGGGCCGTCGCCGGCGCCGCCCCTCGCGTCGATCTCGCGCACGAGCTCCTCGCGCCGCAGCATCCGAAACCGCGGCACGCCGAGCCGCGCCGCCCGGGCGTGGAGTTCGGCCAGGTGCAGATCGTCGAGCCTCTCCGCCATCGCGGGCGCCAGGATATCCGCGGCGCGACGTATCGAGACCGAAGCTAGCCGCGCGGCGCGGCGGCGCGGCGCTCAACGAGCCCCCGCAGCCACTCCCCGAACTCGGGGCGGGACTCCCAGTCGGCGCGGAAGCGCTCGGCGCCCGCCGTGGTGAGCGGATGGTCCAACATCTGGTGCAGCACCTTCGCGGGGACGGTCGCGATCTCGCAGCCGAGCTGCGCGGCGGTGATCACGTGCTCGGGGTGGCGGATCGAGGCGGCGATGATCTGCGAGGTGACGCCGCCGGCCCGGAAGCACTCGATGATCTCGGCCACCACCTGGCCCGAGTCGACCGAGATGTCGTCCAGGCGGCCCATGAAGCACGAGACGTAGGTGGCGCCGGCGCCCGCCGCAAGCAGCGCCTGATTCGCCGAGAAGACGAGCGTCATGTTGACGGGAATGCCGTCCGCGGTGAGGGCGTGGGTGGCGGCCAATCCCTCCTTGCAGAACGGGACCTTCACGGTGACGTGCTCGTGAAGCTCGCGCAGCGCGCGACCCTCGGCGATCATCCCGTCCGGGTCCTGCGAGACGACCTCGGCGGAGACCGGCCCGCCGACGAGATCGCAGATCCGCCGCACGATGTCGCCTGGATCGCCATCCTCCTTCGCCAGCAGCGACGGGTTGGTCGTCGCTCCGGCGAGGATCCCCCAGCCGGCGATCTCCTCGACCTCGGCGACGCTTCCCGTGTCGATGAAGAGCCTCACCGGAGCCTAGATTAAGTCCTTCGCCGGATCGATACCTTCGGCTTCGGCGACCTCGGTCCAGGCCTCGGCCTCCATGCGGGCTTGCCGCTTGCCCCACCCGAGCTCGGCCCCCATCGCCTCGGCGACGGGCAGCACCGAGTCGGCGCTGCGGAGCTGGCGGGCCGCGACCAGCCCGAGCCGAGTGCGCCGCATCAAGACGTCCGCCACGGAGCGCGCCTGCTCGATGCGGGCTGCGATCGCTGCCTCGGCGAGCAGGTCGGGGCGGCCGGGGACAATCGGCCGCGCAAGCTCGGGCCGCTGCGCCGCCAGCGCGAGCACGTTTCGCGCCGCGTGCCCATAGCGGAAGGCGAGCTGCTCGCGCCAGCCCTCCGGGAGCTCGGCTTCGGAGAAACCGGCCGGCGGTTCGAGATCCTCCTCGGCCGCCGGCATGCCGAGTGGGATCTCGGTCGTGCGGCAGGGCGCCTCGCGCCCCTCGCGCTCGACCATCCGATCGACGACCTGCTTCGCCATTCGCCGCCACGTGGTGAGCTTGCCGCCCGTGATCGTCAAGAGGCCGGAGGAGGTCTCGTACAGCTCGGCCTTGCGCGAGATGTCCACCGATTTGCGGGGATCCCCGGTGGAGATCAGCGGCCGCACCCCGGCGTAGGCGCCGGTGACGTCGGCGGGCGTCAGCTCGAGGCCGAAGAACGAGTTGGTCGCCTCGAGCAGGTATTCGATGTCGTCGCCGGACGGCTGGACACGCGCGATGTCGCCCTCGTAGTCGCGGTCCGTCGTGCCGATCAGCGCCCGCCCGTACCAGGGGAGGGCGAAGATCGTGCGCTCCTCGCCGGCCGGGACGATGCACGCGGCCCTGGACAGGGGCAGGTCCTCGTAGGCAACGGTGATGTGGGTGCCGCGACTCGGCGCGATGCGCGGCACCTCCTCCTCGGCGAGGATCTCCTCCGGGCGGATGCGGTCCGCCCACACCCCGGTCGCGTTGACGACGTTGCCGGCGCGGACGTGGAACCGCTCACCGCTCTCCGCGTCCGCGCAGACGGCGCCCGCGGCTCTTCCGGATTCGGTGATCAGCTCGACAACCTCCGCGCCGTTGACGAGCACGGCACCGAAGCGCTCCGCCTCGCCGAGCACGGTCAGGACCAGCCGGGCGTCGTCGGTCTGGCAGTCGTAGAAGAGGTAGGCCTCCTTCGGGTCTCGAGAGCCGAGTGCGGGGATCAGCTCGGCGGCCTCCTCCCCGGGGATCGTGCGGTGGCGATCCGGCGCCCAGTCTTCCTCGGAGGCCTGCTCGACGAGCGCGCGCTCCCGGGACGCGCGCTCGCGCGCCTGGCGCTCGCGCCGGCCCTGGCCCACGCGCGTCGTCGCCATGACGTCGTACATGTTGAGGCCGATCCCGATCCGCCAATCCCGCCGCGCCTCGCCGAGCGTCGGGACGAGGAACGGGGTGGGATAGACGAGGTGCGGCGCGAGCTGCACCATCAGCTGGCGCTCGAGGAGCGCCTCGCGCACGAGCCCGAGGTCGAAGTTCTGCAGGTAGCGCAGGCCGCCGTGCACCATCTTGGAGGAGCGGCTGGAGGTCCCGGAGGCGTAGTCGTCGCGCTCCACCAGGGCGACCGAGTAGCCGCGGGACGCCGCGTCGAGCGCCACCCCGGCGCCCGTGATCCCGCCGCCGATCACGACGACGTCGAAGCGCTCCGTGCTCAGTGCCTCCAGGGCGTCGGCGCGGGAAAGCATCCCTACTCCAGGTACGTGACGGTGTCGGCGAGCGGCGCCCGGTCCGGGGCCACTCTCTCCTGGACCGGCTGTCCGAGGTGGATCAGGCTGACGAACCGCTCCTCCGGCGGGAGTCCCACGGCCGCTCGCCCCTCGTCCGTGCGCAGGACGTCCGGCGTTCGCCAGTAGCCGGCGAGGCTGCGCGCGTGCGCGGCCAGCAGAACGATGTATGCGGCGCACGCCGTGGCGTGAAGGTCCTCCTCGTCCTGGACGGGGTCACCCGAGAGAACGCAGGAGCAGACCACGAGAGTGGGCGCGCGGTCGAGCTTCGCGGCGGCCTCGGGGCCGGCCGCCCGCTTCAGGCGCTCGAGCGTGCTCGGCCCGACGACTCGGAAGCGCCACGGATTGGTGAGGTTGTGGTTGGGCGCCCATCGCGCCAGATCGAGCAGGTCGTCCAGCGTTTCGCGCGGCACCGGCTCCGGCCTGAAGGCCTTGTGGGTCCGCCGGGTGCGGATCGCGGTCTCGACGTCCATGGCGACACGGTACCCATGCGAGCACGCGACGGATCTATTCAGGACAGCCTGCGCCGGTAACAGAGGAAGCCGGCAGCGAGGACGGCCGCGACCCCGAGGCCGGCCCCCAGGTAGGCGGCGGTCCCGGGACCACCTCCCTCATCCGCGGGCGCGGCGGGGGGCGCGATCGGCGCGCTTGCCGGCGTCCCGGCCGAGCTGACCTTTGCGCTCCGACCCGGACCGACGGCGAGATCGCGCTTGTGGCCTGCCTCGTGGGTCCGAGCGCGGCCTTTGGAGGCGCGGCCACTCGGCGCTCCACCGCTGGCCGGGGCCGCAGTGGCGGGGGCACCGGCGCGCGGCGCTTGGCTGCCCTGGTGGCCGCTCGGTGAGTGCGATCTCGGCTCGGGCACGGGACTCGGCGAAGCTCGCGGCGCCGAGCGCGGCACGGCGGCGAGCGGGAATGCCTTGCGCTTGACGGCGAGCAGGGCCTGGCCGGTGACCCATACCGGCGTCTGGTCGCTCGAGGACGAGTACCGGTAGTGCCCGTCGCCGGCCTGGCGGTCGGCGAGGTAATCGAGGGGCGAGCGGCCGCGCTTCCTCATCGCGGCAGGGCTTCCTCCGGCCGCGACGAGTCCCTGCACGGCCCACGCGGTGGACTGCGAGTTCGAGCCGCTGTTGCCGGCCAGCGCGAAGCCGCCGTCGCGATCCTGGACACGAACCAGGTAGGTTGAGCCGTGCCGAACCGCCGCGCCCCGCTTGCCGCCCGCGGCGAGCCCCTGGAGCGCGGCGCCGCTGCTGTCGGCGTCGCTCGTGGCCTGGGGCTGAAAGCCCCAACCGCCGTCGGAGTTCTGGGCCTCCCGGAGCCAAGCGGCGGCATGGCTCACCGACGAATGCGGAGCGCCGCCAGCGCGAAGAGCCAGGATCCCGAAGGCGGTGAGGTTGACCTGGCCCTCGTACGAGCCGCTCGGCGAGCGGCGGTTGCGAAGCTCGGCCACCAGATCGCGGCCGCCGAACCGGTGCGGGTTGGCTCCGGCTCCCGCCAGCACGAGGAGCGTCCGCTCGAGATCGCCGGTGGAGCGCACGCTCGCGACGTTCGCGCGCAGGTAGCCGAGCGCGGAGCTGCCCCCGTTCCGGACGTCGCGCGGATTCCGGCCGGCGGCCTCGAGGCCGAGAACCGCCCAGCCCGTCATCGCCACGCTCGACTCTCCGCCGACCTCCGCGCCGAACCCACCGTCGGGGTTCTGCGCTCCCTCGAGCCAATCGCGGGCAGCCCCTCCCCCGGCCCCCGCCGTCGCGGTCCCGCTCGCGCCGGCGCCCGAAATCGGAAGCGAGAATGCGGCGGCGACGGCGAGGACGGCGAGGGGAACCGCTCCGGCCTCGCGCCACGTGAACTCGAACCGGCTGCGGTAGCGGGAGATCATCCGCACCAGGGCGGGGCCGGCCGCGAGGGCGAGTGCGACGTTGCCCACCGCGTGAGCGACGTTGAACGGGATGCCGCGCGCGGAGATCGCCAGATATCGGTCGAACGACTGCTCCCCGCCGTAGGTGACCATGACCGAGAGGTCGAGCAGCGCTCCATACGCGAGGCCGGCGAGGCCGCAGGCGACGGCAAGACCGACGCGGCCGAGCCGGCGGCCCGTGGCGATCGCCAGCGCCGCCCCTGCGACGCCGACGAGGCCCCACCCCGCCATCTGCCAGGGCGTCCACGGTCCCTGGCCGAGCCAGAGGTTCGACACCGCCGCGGCGAGCGCGCCGACCGCGAACCCCGGAGCCGCCCCCACCGAGTAGCCGGTGATCAGCACGATGTCCGTGGTCGCGACGACGTTGGGGATGGCGGCGAACGCGAGTCGCCCCGCGATCGCCAGCGCCGCAAGCGCCGCAACGAGCGCGACCATCCGCGCCGGCGGCCTGGAGCGCTCATACCAGGCGAACCCGCCGGCGAGCACGAGCGCGAGAAGCGCGTACACGGCCGCAGCCCAGGTCAAGCGCGCACCTCCACATCGACCGCCAGCCGGCGGCGCAGGAGCTCCGCGCCCCACTCGGGCGAGATCGCCCCCTCCGCCTCGAGGATCCGGGCCACCTCGGTCGCGAAATACCAGCCGCCGGAGAGGATCTCCGCCACGGGCCCATCCGCGATCAGCTCACCCGCGCCGAGCAGCACGACCCGCTCCGCGAACGAGGCGGCGAACTCGACGTCGTGGGTGGCGATCATCACTGCGGCGCCGCGTTCGGCCAGCTCGCCCGCCCAGTCCGCGAGGTCCTCCTTGCGGGCGCGATCCATCCCGCGCGTCGGCTCGTCGAGGCAGACGAGGCCAGGGGGTGCGCCCTCCTCGGTGCGGCCCGCCATCACGATCGCGAGCGCAAGGCGCTGGCGCTCGCCGACGGAGAGATCCCGGGGATCGGCATCCGCCGCCCACGCAAGCCCAACCGCTGCGAGCGCTCGCCGGCCGCCCTCGCCCGGGAGCTCGTCCGCAACCCGTTCGCGAACCAGCAGGTCCGAGGGGCTCTGGGCGCATAGCGCGACGCCGCCCGGCGCCGACACTCGCCCGCGCACGGGGTGCAGAAGGTCCGCAGCCGCTCGCAAAAGCGTCGTCTTGCCCGCTCCGTTGCGGCCCATGAGCGCGACGCGCTCGCCCCGCCCGATGGTGAGGTCGACACCGCGCAGGACGTCGCGCGGCCCGTCGCCGCGGTCGAGCTCGACCCACAGGTCGCGGACCTCCAGCACGGCCTCGGCGCTTCTAGCCGCCGGCTTCGGCGCGCCGTCGCCACGGCTCGACGAAGCCCGGTCGGTCCCGGGCTCGAGCCCGAGGCGGTGAAGGGCCCCGCGCGCCTGCTTCACGCCGACCGGCGGCGGATGCAGGCCGGCGAGGTCGAACAGGCGCGCGCCGGGCGTGGCCAGGGCGGCGTCGCCCCGCAGCGCCCATTCGAGGAACCCCGAGGGCGGTCCGTCGTACGCGATCCGCCCCGCCTCCATCGAGACCACCCGGTCCGCCGCCACGAGGCAACGTTCGAGCCGGTGCTCGGCGAGGACCACCGCCATCCCCCACTCCTCGTTCAAGCGTCGCAGCAGCCCGATGAGCTCGTCGCCTGCGACCGGGTCGAGCTGCGAGGTGGGCTCGTCGAGCAGCGCCAGTCGCGGCCGGCCGGTGAGCGCTGCGGCAAGCGCCACTCGCTGAAGCTCGCCACCGGACAGCGTGTCCACCGTCCGGTCGAGAAGCTGCGGGATCGCGAGCGCCAGCGCCACCTCCTCCACGGCGCGGGCACGGGCGTGCGGCGGGTCCCCGCGCATCTCCAGCGGCAATTCGATCTCCGCTCGTACCGTCGTCGAGACCACCTGGGTCTCGGGATCCTGGGCGACGAATCCGACCACCCCGCCGAGCTCCGCGGGGCCGTGATCACGGACGTCGAGCCCCGCCACCTCGATCCCGCCGGCCAGCTCGCCACCGTGGTAGTGCGGCACCAGCCCGCAGCAGGCGCGCAGGAGCGTGGTCTTTCCGGAGCCCGAGCGTCCGGCAAGCACGACCAGCTCGCCAGGCTCGACCTCCAGCTCCACGCCGCGCAGGCAATCCCTCGCGGCGCCGGGGTAGCGGTACGTGACCGCGTCGATCCGGATCAGCGGCTCAGCCACGGCGTCTCCTCCCGCTCCCCAAGAGGAATGGAAGGGCGGCGACCACGGGGATCGCCACGGACAGGAGAAGTGTGGAGACGCCGGCGTCCAGGTCCACCGCCGGGTAGGAGTCGAAGGCACCAACCCCGGCGATACGCCCCGCGATTGCCACGGCGGCGATCGCACCGGCGGCGGCCAGGAACTTCCTGTCGTGCCGCGAGCGGTGCCCCCCGTGCCCGGAGCGCGGCGGGCCGAGGGCGTAGCCGCGCAGCTCGAGCGTCGCGGCGACGTCGACGGCGCGGTCGAGCGACCCCGCGACGAGCCGGCGGGCGAGGGCGGCGCGCCCAACGGGCGCCGCGGCGGGACCGCGGAGCGCCGCCCCCTCGCCGAGGCGCGCGTAGTCGGCCGCGGCGAGCGGGACCAGCCGTGCGACCAGGGTCGCGGTGAGCGCCGAGCGCCGCGCCAGGGGCCGGAGCAGGCGCATCACGCGATCGGGGTCCACGCAGGCCGAATGCACGGCGAACGCCATCAGCACGACGGCGATCCGGAGGGCCAGCACACCTCCCTCGGCGAGCGCCTCCGCGCTGACGTCGGTTCCTCCCAGCAGCGGCAGCCAGAGGCCGTGCACGAGGACGGTGTCGCCCCGCTGCGAGACCAGGCCGTTGACCGCGACGATGAAGATTCCGAGCGTGAGGCCCCAGCGTGCCGAGGCGCGCAGTGCCCGGCTCGCTCCTGCGGCGCCGCCGGCGACCACCACGCCCGCCCCGGCGCCCGCCAGCACGATCGGGTTCGAGTACGTGAAGGCGACGAGGGCGAACGCGCCCAGGTAGGCGCTGGCCGCGAGAGCGCCCGCATCGCCGAGCGGCGTCGATCGGGGGACGTAGGCGAGCGCCGACCTCATGGACCTTCGTCGCCGCCTGCCGAGACCGGCACTGGCACCGGCGCGCCCCGAGGGGTCACCGCAACCGCGTAGCGGTCGCGAAGGTCGTTCTCATCGAGGAGGGCCGCCGCCTTCCTCACCGCCGCCCCGCCGGTGCCCGTCACGAGCCAGGTCGGGGGCGCGTCGCCATCGCGAACCGCGGCGACCAGACCGGCGCGGTGCCGCAGCGTCCTCGCCGGATTCCCGCGCTCGTCCAGGAGCACCAGGACATATTGCCCGCGAACGCGCTCGAATCGCGCGAAGACGCCGCTCTCGGCGGGACCTGAGGCGAGCTCGGCCGCCGCCCGGTCGACCCCGACCTCGGACCACGGCCCAACGAGCATCCGCGGCCCATCGGCGGCCTCCGGGCCGCCATCCGCGAGGGCGACGGTCCGCGACTTGGCAGTCGCGCCCACGTCATGGAGAGAGTCCGTGACGCGATCGCAGACCGAGGCCCGAAAGCACTGCACGGAGACCGGCTGTGCCTCCGCCCCGTTCAGGAACGGCTCGGGCCACGAGCCCACGACGGCCGGAACGCGCATCGCGGCGGTCCAGTCACGGTAGTCCCACCAGATCCTGTCGCCGCCATGCACTCGCACGTCGGCCGAGCCCACCGGGGACTCGATCCCGTTCACGTAGAAGAACCAGTCGTAGCGGCGGCCCCCGCTCTCCGTTCCCGACAGGCCGTCGATCGACTGCACGAAGCCACCCCCGTAGCGCGTCGTGATGTCGCTCTCGCGGTCGAGGAAGCGGATCACCGTCTCGGACTCGGGCGGATCCTCCTCGTCGGCGTCGACTAGCGACTCGGACCCGTAATCCCTCGTCACCGTCAGGGTCGCGGTCCCGCGCGACGACTGCCCCGCCCCCAGGCCGCAGCCGGCGACCGCGACGGCGCCGAACAGCGCCGCCGCGGTCGCCAGGCCACGGCCTGAGGTCATCGCTTGACCACCCGCTCGCAGCTCGAGCCGATGCGGTCGTCGCCGTCCCCGGAGCCGACGATCACCCGGTCGCTGCCGGCGCCGCAGTCGACGCGGTCTCGGCCTCCGCTCCGGATGCTGATGACGTCATCGCCGCCTCCGCTCCGGATCACGTCCCAGCCCGGCGTACCGCCGAACCGATCTGCTCGAGGCCGACCGTAGATGACCTTCCCGTGGCTGTCAGGGCACTTGGACACATCGTCGTTCACGCACACGTCCACCGACTCGGATGGGACGTCCGCGTCGAGGCCCGCCTGAAGCGCGAAGTGCCCCTGGCTCGCGATCGGCACGGCCGCGTTGCCCTCGGAATCGGTGAGAGCCGGGGCGTCGCCGCCCGTCACCGTGGCGCCCTGGGCAGGGCTTGCGCCGCAGGTGACCTCGTAGTCCGGCGCCGGCCCGGTGGTGCATTCGTGCTGGTCGACGTGGACTTGAACTAGCCCGGGCGTGGCGGCCGCCGGGGCCGTCAACTCCAGGAGCGGCGGGGGCGGGTAGGAGGTCAGGTACCAGAGGACGGAATCGCCGCTATGAAGGCGCACCTGGTCGCCGCCCGCGCCTGGATCCGCGTAGTTGACCGACAGCGACCAGTAGCGGTTCTGGTTGCCTCGCTTGCCGCCGAAACCGCACACCCCGAGGCCGAAGCCGAACTCGTCGGTGACGGAGATGGGCGCGAGCGCCTGGTTCCAGCGCAGCGCGCTCTTTGCCACGCCAAGCGCCGTCGGACCCTGGATCCGGACACGCTGACCGCTGCCCCCCGCTCCGCCGAGGAAGCACCGAGCATGAGGATCCGTCTTGATCGATTCGGTTCCGGTGACGTAGTTCGCGCCGGGCTCGAGCGCGGCGCCGGGGGTGAGCACACGGAGATCCGCTACGACGTCGGCACGCGCCACCGTCGGCACGGCGAGAGAGAGCACACAGGCGAAAGCGCCGAGTGCCCGGGAGAGAGATGAAGTGGACATCAGCCACCCTTTCCTCGAGGGTTGATAAGGCTGGCCGATGGACAGGTCTCCTGGCTTCCGGGATAAGCGCCGCGCCTTCCCAGGAAGGCTGTGGCCTTCCCAGTGGCATCGTGCGACGCCGTACTCACCCGGTCACAGTGGCGGGACCGCGCCGGTTTCACACCGGACTTCCCTTGACCACCGACCGTATGTCGAGCGGCAGTCTATCGCCGCTCGCGGCCTGCGACTAGCCCTGACGCTCCTCGACCTTGCGCTGGAGCTCCTCGACGACCTCGGGCATCGTCTTTCGCATCCGCGAGAGCTCCCAGTGCTCGATCTTGATCACCCTGAGCCGTGAGGTGGCGACGACGGTTGCCGAGCGCTCCTGCTTCTCGAGCAGGCCCTGCTCGCCGAAGACGTCGCCAGGGCCGAGGTCGGCGACGTGCTTGCCGTCACGCTCGACCCGCGCCGTGCCCTCCTCGATCGCGTAGAAGTGGTTCGAGTAGCCGCCCTCCTTGACCACCACCTCGTCTTCGGCGAACGCATCGGTGGTCGCGAACGGCGCGATCTTTTGGAGCTTGTCGTCAGGCACCTCCGCGAACAGCGGAATCGTCTTCAACAGGCTTACGTCCAATGGTCCCTCCGGTCTGGTTTCGCAGGGAACCTAACCGATGCCGGCAGCGAACGTCGCAGCCCACGCGCGGGGCGCGGCGATGGAGGACGCTAAAGCGACTCCGCCTGAAAGTCGAGACTGAAGCGAACCTCGTCGTCGACGAAGTCGGCGTCTAGAAGCTTGTTCGAAAGGAGCGACGCGGCTTCGGGATCGATGAAGATCTTCTCATGCTCCAGGACCTCGTCGCCTTCCTCGGGAGCGGCGACGACCGAGAGCCGCAGGTCGGTTCGCTGCTCGCCGTCGGCGTCGGTCTTCACCTCCTGGGTGATGCGAAGCCCGGCCGTCTCAGGCAGTCCGGGCGCGCCCACGATCCCCCTGATCGCGGCCGCAGCGTCCTCAGTGAGCGCCAGCACGCTGATCCTCCCGTTCACTCACGCGGCAGCGAGCCTAGCCCATCGACGCCGCTGACTTCCGCCAAGCAGGTGGACAGCCCCACATGCGAATGAAACAATGAATCGACCGGCAGAAGTCGGACGGAACGCATCCGGACGACGACTTGCCTACGGCTCGTTAAGCACGCCCAAGGTCCACCCGGTCGTGCCCACACGCGGGTCCGCAATGTCGATGCTGGGCCCGGGTTACGAGGGCCCGAGCCGAAAGATCTCGGCGGCGAAGCGGGGCTCTTCGACGGATACGTGACTGGAGAACCCGATCACCCGGCGACCCGTCGCCCGCTCCACGACCGCCCGGAACGTGGGTTCGATCGCCTTTTGGTACTGGGTGCGTAGACCGGTTACGGCTTCCGCTTCGCCCGATCCGATCAGGAACTCCTCGCTCGGCAGGAGCTCCAGGCCGTCGAGCAGGACGATGACGGTGTCACCCAGGAGATGGGCAGTTACGCGTTCGGCCCCTCGCCCATACGACTTCCTGTGGATAGCGAGAAGCTCGCGACGGATCTGCTCCACGATCTCCTCCTCGGTGGGCTGACGTACCTCACCCGTCTGCGGTTCGGGGTCTAGCGGGCTGTTCGGCCGCCGCTCGGGCTCGACTTCCACGACTCACAACCTCCTGGATCAGCTGGGCTGATGTCATCCGAAGGTCCGGCCGCCGCCCGGCGCTGCCTGGTGGGGGGACACCGTCCGATCGTGCGTAAGGAGACCGTCAGCGGCGCCTGGCGCCGTATACGGCCTTTAGACAACCCTACCCCACGGGTCAATCGCGGGCGTCATCGGTGCTAGAGTCGATGTGCTTTCGCCCGTCAGTCTCAAGGGTGACTCTGCTTGCGGGCGCGCTCATATTCGTAGAGCTGCCCGCATGGAAGAGGGAGTTCTCTTGAGCGACGCTGAGACGACGACGCAGGGGGGCGTGCACTATGACTCGCCGCGCGGCGAGACGCTCGCCGGCATCTCCACCGGCCTGGTCCGGCTCCACAGCCGCTACTACGGCAAGGGGCCCACGAAGGCGAAGACCTTCCAGGTAGACGACACGGTGATCTGCATTCTTCGCGGTGGGTTCACGACCGTGGAGCGGACCCTGATCGACGACGGGAAGTCCGACGCCGTGTACACGATCCGGCGCAGCTTCCAGCAGGCGATGGAGGAGCAGTTCACGGAAGTCGTGGAGCAAGCCACCGGGCGCAAGGTCATCGCCTACATGAGCCAGATCCACGCGAACCCCGACCTCGCCGTCGAGATCTTCGTGCTGGAGCCGAACGACGCCGCGCAGGACGTCGGCCCCGTGGCGCAGGACGGCAACTAAAAAGCTCCGCTTCAGGCGGCAGCGCGCGCAGAGGGGACGCGGGGCTCGCGAAAGACGGCGCGTCCGCCGTCGGCCGGGCGAATCGTGATGTTTCGACGCCGCGCGGGCTCGAATCCATTCGACGCGGTCTCCAGCTCGCTCGCCCCGAGCATCGCCCGGATCACCACCTTCATCTCGAGCATCGCGAAGCTCGCCCCCACGCAGCGTCGTCTCCCGCCGCCGAACGGGATCCACGTGTAGGTGCCCGGCGGCTCATCGAGGAAGCGCTCGGGCCGGAACGCGTATGGATCGTCGTAGAGCTCGGGGTCGTGGTGGATGAGATAGGCGTTCGGGACGAGGCACGCGCCTGTGGGGTATCTCCAGCCACCGATCTCGATCGGCTGCTTGACGAGGCGCGGCGCGGCATTCGGCAGTACGGGGCGCCGGCGCAGCGTCTCCTGGATGGTCGCCGTCAGGTAGGCATCGTCGTCGTCGCCTTCGAGCTCCTCGCGCAACCGGCGAAGGGGCTGCGGTGAGCGACTCAGGCGCTCGAATGCCCACGTCAGCGCCGAGGCGGTTGTCTCGTGACCCGCCACGAGCAGGGTCATGAGCTCGTCTCGGAGCTCCTGCTCCGACATCGGCGAGCCGTCCTCGTGGCGCGCCTCGATCAACGTCGCCAGCACGTCGTCGCGCTGTCCATCCTCGCCACGCCGCTCCTCCACGAGCTCGAAGATCAGCCGGTCGGCCTGCTCCTGAAGCCGCAGGAAGCGGGCGAACGGACCGACCCGCCCCAGGATGGGCGCGAGCCGCCCCTCGGGCGAGGGCGGGATGAGGCTGATCGGCCGATCGCCGAAGGCGAGCAGTGTGGACAGGCGCTCGCGCAGGATGTCCAGTCGCTCGCCCGGATCGAGACCGAAGACGGCGCGCAGGATGATCTCGAGCGTCAGGCGCTGCATCCGGGGCTGAAGCTCGAGCGGTGCCCCGCGCGGCCAGCTCGCGACCTCGCGCTCGGCCACCTCGCGCATCAGCCCCTCCAGACCGGTCATGCGCTCGCCGTGGAACGCGGGGAGGATCAGCTTGCGCTGCTCAAGATGGGCCGCCTCGTCGAGGAGGATGAGCGAGTTGGCGCCGACCACCGGCTGCAGGACGCGGGCCCCCTCGCCGGGATGCAGCACGTCGGGCGGCGCCTTGAACACCTGCTCGACCTCGGCGGGGTCGGAGAGCATCGTGAACGGCGGCCCACCTGGAAGCCTGATCGTGAAGCGGTGGCCGTAGCGAGCCCGGCACCGCTCGAGGAACGCCCGCGGGCGCTTCCAGAAGCCCACGCCTTGAACGAAGGCGGGAAGGCGCGGACCTGGTGGCAGGTTTGAAAGCAGCGGGGTCTCCTCTCACGCTTAAGCCTCGAGCACGGTGCGGGGCGGTTGTGTGAGATCGCACACAGATGGGCGAATTCACATGCCAGTCGCGAGACCCCCTCCCCGGCGCTAGACTCGTTCAACACGTCGGTTGGGCCTTTTCCTCCTCCTCCGCCCTCTCGAGACCGGCACCGCAACCGCGAGGAGAGAAGAGGCGTAGCGCCCAGTGAGCACACAGCGCCGCACCCCCGGCCGGGATGAAGGCGGGCACGTTCTCCACGAGCTTCGGCGGTTGCGCTCCTGGATTCGCCGGCATCCGGCGGCCGTGACCGTCACCGGCAGCCTCGTGGTGGGCGGCGCCCTCGTGCTCGGGCTCTGGGGCAAGCGGGCGGACTTCGCCGCCGCCCTCGGGCTCGCACCGCTGTGGATTCTTGCCGCCGCAATCCTTCTCCACGTCGTCTGGCTGGTCGCGCGCAGCGAGGCCTGGCACGTATGCGTGGGCGCGGCCGGCGGAAGCGTCAGCCGGCGGCGGCTCTACCGCGCGGCCAGCATCGGCTACCTGGGCAACCTCTTCAACGGCCAGTTCGGCCTCGGCGTGCGGATCGCCGCGCTGCGCCGCTCTGCGCCACGGCAGAGCCCGCCTCCCTCGGTCCTGATCGCGGCCGAGCTGCCGATCGTGGTCGTGGAGGTCTGCCTTGCGGCTCTGACCTCGTTCACGCTGGTGGGGCCGCTGGGCGTTCCGTGGTGGGTGCCCCTCGTCTGCTTGGGGTTCGGGCTCGCCGTAATCGCAGCACTGACGAGCGTGGCTCGCAAGCGCCGCGAGGGGTTCTGGAAAGGCTTCGCGGTGATGCGCGGGCTCCAAGGACGAAGCAGCATCATCGGCCTCGTCGTCTTCGCCGTCTGTGCGCAGATCGCGCGGAATTGGCTGGTCCTCCAGGGCATCGGCGTCGACGCCTCCGTGCTCGACGCGACTGCGCTGCTGATCGGGGTGGCCGTGATCGGGTTGCTTCCGGTCGGCCCCAGCCTCGGCGCGGCCGCCGCGGTGGTCGTCCTCGGAGCGAACGGTGTCGCCGCAACCGCTGCGGCCGGCGCTCTGCTTACGGCCACGGGCGCCCTCGGCGCCCTGTGCTTCGCTTCCTGGGCGCTCGTTGGCCGCCTCAGGCAAGCTGGAGCGCCGGTCCCCGCACCCGTGCCATCCTGATCGGGACCGTGTTCACGGTTCCAGTGCTGCTACCGTTGTTCAGGTAATGCGCCAGGCCACGTTGCCTGGCAAATCGTGCCAGCGCTCGCCGTCGTTGCTTATTGCATCCTCCGCGTTCGCAGCACATGACGCAGAGGAGTAAGCAAATGCCTAGTGGAACCGTGAAGTGGTTCAGCGACGAGAAGGGCTTCGGCTTCATCACACCCGATGACGGCTCGAAGGACCTCTTCGTCCACCAGAGCGCGATCGCCGGCGACGGCTATCGCTCGCTCGCCGAAGGCGCCAAGGTCACCTATGAGGCCGAGGCCGGGGACAAGGGTCCCCGCGCCGTAGACGTACAGGCCAGCTAGTCGGACCCCGCCCAGTTGAGCTGGGCAATTCGTGCCTTTATCAGACGCCGCACGCCCAGCGTGCGGCGTCTGTTCGTTCGCAGACGCCGGCACGCCCGCGAGCAGCTCGACCGAGGCACCCACGGTCTCCACATCCGGGACTGGCGCGAGCCCAGTCGGTAGCTTGAGCTCGTTCACGTAGGCGAGCGCGAGGAGGCGGCGATGGAGGTTGGAATCGGTTTGCCGGCGACGGTCCCGGGAATCGAGCGCGGGGCGCTGCTCGACTGGGCCAAGCGAGCGGAGGAGCGCGGCTTCTCGTCCCTGGGGACGCTCGACCGGCTCGTGTACCCGAACTACGAGCCCCTGGTCGCGCTGGGGGCGGCCGCGGCCGTGACGGAGCGGATCCGCCTCACGACCGACGTCCTGATCGTCCCCTACCGCGTCAACGCGACGCTGCTCGCCAAGCAGGCGGCGACCCTCGACTCTCTGAGCCAGGGACGGTTGACTCTCGGGGTAGGGATCGGCGCGCGGCTCGACGACTACGAGGCAAGCGGCGTCCCGCTCGGCGAGCGAGGTCGGCGGATGGACGAGATGCTGGCCGAGATGAAGGCCTGCTGGGACGGCGCAGAGCGCGGGTTCGCCGGACCCGTCGGCCCGCCCCTCGCACGCCAGGGCGGCCCCGCGCTGCTCGTCGGCGGCCGGGTCGATGCCTCATTTCGCCGCGCGGCGCAGTTTGGCGACGGCTGGACGATGGGCGGAGGCAGTCCCGACGACTTCGCCAAGGCGGTCAGCCGCGTCCGCGAGGAGTGGGAGAAGGCGGGTCGCCAGGGCGAACCGCGGTTGGCGGCGCTCTGCTACTTCGCCCTCGGTGGCGGGGCAAGAGAGGCCGCCGACTCCTATCTCAAGCACTATTACGGATTCGTCGGCGAGCAGGGGGCCAACGCGATCGCCGAGAGCGCCGCCGTCGACGAGGGGATGGCGCGCTCCTACCGCGATGGCTTCGCCGAAGCCGGCGCCGACGAGCTCATTTACTTCCCGTGCTCCACGGAGGTCTCTCAGGTCGACCTGCTCGCCGACGCCGTGCTGTAGGACATCGGCGAGGCTGCCGAGGGACCGTAAGGCGGCGTTCGGCTATTCGCTTAAGCCGACGCTGCCTGAAGGATCGACGCGAGCAAGCCCGGAAAGCGGGCCTCGAGGTCGTCGCGGCGCAGCGCGTTGAGGCGCGTGGTCCCCTCGTGACGCTGCCGGATCACGCCGGCTTCGCGCAGCACCTTGAAGTGATGCGTGCAGGTCGACTTCGTCACCGGGACGTCGAAGCTTCCGCAGGTGTGCTCGCGGTCATCGCTGGCGAGCGCGGCGACGATCCTCAGCCTTACCGGGTCGCTCAGCGCGTGCAGGACCTGACCGAGCTCGATTTCTGCCCGTCGAGGGTGAGCGATCTGTTCAGTGGCCTGTTCTTCGGCGGTCTGCGCCGGCATGGCGGCTCCCGGGTCATCGTACGACGATCGCCGTACATTTGCTAAGGTACGGCAACCATCGTACAACGTCCCGACCGGGAAGGCCAATGAACGAACCTCGAACCACTCTCCACGACGCCTCGCCGAGAGGGCGTTACCCCCAGCGACGAGCGGAGGCGCTCGTCGCCCAGTACATCCACGAGCTCTCCGGGCGCCACGCAAGCAAGCGCGCCCTGACCGATTCGAGCACAGAGCCGGCCCGGCAGGCCGCTGACCCAGGCGAGGGATAGCTCGGCGGCTCAGCCGTTCCCAGCGCCCGCTCTCACCGGCTCGCCGGTGCGCGGCGCCGCAGCGCTGGCGACGGGCACGCAGCGGGCCTCGCGCGCCGGGCGCAGCGGGGTACCCGCGACCGGGCAGGAGTAGTCCGTCGCCGCGCGGTCGGGAGTGTCCCCGCCCGCGGTCGGCACCGCCTCGAGGACCTCGCCGGAGATCGTCAGCCACGCCAGGATCCCGCCCACCACCGCAAGGGCCGCGCAGGCCAACATCGCGATGTGGAAGCCGTCCGTCATCGCCGAGGGGTCGTAGAAGCTGTCCCCGGTGAGGCCGCCGATCAGCGGCAGGACCGCCACGGCGAGCAGCCCGGCGACGCGGGCGACTGCGTTGTTGATCCCGGAGGCGATCCCGGAGTGCCGCGCGTCGGCGGCGGCGAGGACGGTCGCCGTGACGGGCGCCACCACGAGGACCAGACCGAGTCCGAAGACGATCACCGCCGGCAGCACGCTCGCCAGGTAGCTGTCACCGGGCTCGATCCGCGTCAGCAACAGCAGCCCCGCGGCGATCACGAGCGGGCCCACGGTCAGCGGAATCCTGGCCCCGACGCGCTGCGCGAGGGCGCCCGAGCGAGCCGAGAGCACGAGCATCAACACGGTGACCGGAAGCGAGGCCGCGCCGGCGGCGATGGGCGAGTAGCCGAGTGAGATCTGAAGGAAGGCGACGAACAGGAAGAAGAAGCCGCCCAGGGCCGCGTAGACGGCGAAGGTGACCAGATTGGCGGCGCTGAACTGTCGCGAGCGGAAGATGTCCAGCGGCATCATGGGATTGGGGCTGCGCCGCTCGGCGAGCAGAAAGGCCGCCAGCGCGAGCGCGCCGCCGATTCCCGCCACCAGGATCAGCGGCGTGGCGCCGCCGCCGGGAGCCTCGATCAGGGCGTAGGTGACTCCCGCGAGGCCGAGCGCCGCCAGGATCGCCCCAGCGAAATCGAGCTGTCCGCTCGCGGTCGGATCGTGGGTCTCGGGGACGTGGCGTCTGGCCATCGCGATGACGAAGACGCCGAGCGGAAGGTTGATCAGGAAGATCGCGCGCCACGACACGGCATCCACCAGGTAGCCGCCCAGCAGCGGTCCGAGCGCGCCCGCGACACCGCCCAGCCCCGACCAGGCGCCGATCGCGCGGGCTCGGTCGCCCGGGCGGAAAGTGGCCTCGAGGATCGCCAGGCTGCCGGGCGTCAGAAGCGCTCCGCCGACCCCCTGGAGGAGCCTGGCGACGACCAGCAGCGCGGCGTTGGGAGCGACCGCGCAAAGGAGCGATGCCGCCGTGAACAGGCCGACGCCCAGCTCGAAGACTCGGCGGCGCCCGTGGCGGTCGCCCAAAGATCCGCCGAGCAAGATCAGCGACGCGAGCGTCAGCAGGTAGCCGTTGAGCATCCACTGAAGCGCGCTCGTCGACGCGTCGAGGTCGCGGCCGATGTCGGGCAGAGCCACGTTGACGACGGTGCCGTCGAGGAACGCCATCGCCGACCCCAGGACGGCGACGGCCAGCACCCAGCGACCGGCGGCGCTGTCGAAGGCCACCTCGTCGGTGGCGTCTGGTGAGGCGTCATCGATGGCAGCGGCATCCGGCGTCATCGTCTGGCGCTCACGCCGGGAAGCCTAAGGGCCTCGCGCCTCGGCCAGCAGCCATGCGCGCTCACCGGGTCTGTTCTCGGCCAGGCGCACCGCAGCGACGACCCGCCGCCAGCGCCCGACGAGCTCGTCGTCGAGTGGCTGCGCACGACGGTAGGCGCGCAGATAGAGCCGCAAAAGAAGCCGGCGGCCGAGCGGATCGAGCCGGCGGACCACGAACGGCGCGTGCTCAGGCGCCCTCGCGGCCAGGAGGATCATCGTCGTACGCGCCACGTCGGCCTCCGGGTCGGCCCGTGAGGCGTTCGGCCAGTCGATCACCTTGTAGCCGCCGCTCGCGCCGAGCACGTTGGCGGGGTGGAAGTCGAAGTGTCCCAGCCGGTCGCCCTCGGGCAACTCCTCGAGTCGAGCGAGCGCCCGCGCCCGCACGTCTTCGGGCACGAGTGGCGACGCGAGTCGTTCGCGCACCCAAGCATGCACCGGTGGGAGCTCCGCGGGCGCGTGGACGCTGTTCAGTTCTGCGTGCAGGCGACCCAGCGCCCAGGCGATCTCCGGCAGGCGCCACGGCTTGTGCCCGAGGGTGAACAGCAGGTCCTCGCCGTCGAGCCGCTCCATCACGACGCCGGGTCGGCCGTCCAGGTCGACGCGCTCGAAGACGAGCGGCACAGGCGCGCCGGCCCGCCCGGCGGCGGCGAGCGCGGCGGTCTCGCGCTCCAGCTCCTCGCGCTGGTCCGGGCGGTGCGCCAGCCGCAGGACACGTCCCTCGTCCCACGCGAAGACCTCGGCCTGGTAGCCGGCGCCGACGCGGATGAGGCTCTCGAGCGGCGGCACCCCTTCCATGCCCCGGGAGTATCGGCCAACCCTGGCCCATCGCAACCTCGAAGTTACCCCTGGGGGATTCGACCATTCGCTGCAGCAGGCACACCGCTACCGGGATTCGAACCCGGGTTTCCGGACTGAGAATCCGGCGTCCTAGTCCCCTAGACGATAGCGGCGCGAAGCGGCGATTCTAACGAGGCGCTTCGGGCGCAAAGGGTGCTTAAGGGGGGGTCCGAACAGATGCGGCTGAGAGGATTCGAACCTCCACGTCCTTTCGGACACGGCGACCTGAACGCCGCGTGTCTTCCAGTTCCACCACAGCCGCGTGCGGTACCAAATCTAGCGAGCCGCTGGAGGACCTGGACGGTCGCGGCTACGCGCGTGCGGGAACGAAGTGGCGGATGTCGACGTCTTCACGGTCCAGGGCAAAGCGCACGCCTTCCTCCGCAAGCCGATGCGTCTCCTCGTAGGTATCACCCACCGCGGTCCAACCCGGGATCTCTGGAGACGTCGCGGTCCAGGTGTCCTCATCATGCTCGTAGATCACGCGAATGCGGTCCATGGCCTGGTTCCTAGAGTAGCTTCCGAAGTCTCATCCTTCGAGAGCCCAATTTGCTCCGCGATCCGCCCGCAATTCCAGCGAGAGGTGTGGCCTGGATATGCCGAATGTGCCGAGTTCGTGACAATGGGTGAGATGAAGATCGGGCTCGTACTCGGCGCGGGAGGGATCCAGGGCGGTGCCTGGCTGACAGGCGGGCTCGACGCGCTCGCCGAGGAGACCGGCTGGGACCCCGCCGAGGCCGACTACGTGGTCGGCACGTCGGCCGGGTCGATGATCGGCGCGCTCTGCGCGAGCGGCGTGCCTCCCTGGTTCATGGTCGCCCACTCGAGGGGCGAGGTCTTCCAGGGCGTCGTGGACGCCGACGGGCGCCCGGCGGCCGACGCCGACCGCGCCGCGGGCGCGCGCTTCGAGCTCGCCGGCACCTGGCCACCGATTGGCCCCGGCTCCTGGCGCCTTGCGCTCCGCACCCTCGCCAACCCCCGCCGCTACAGCCCTGCCACCCTCGCCTCCGGTTGGCTGCCGCGCGGCATCTTCACCACCGAGGGCCTGAAGGACACGATCCGCCGCGCCGTCCCCGAGGGCTGGAGCCCTCACCCCAACCTGTGGATCGTCGCCTCCGACTACGAGACCGGCCGGCGCGTTCCGTTCGGCCGGCCTGACGCGCCCGAGGCCGAGCTCGCCGACGCCGTGGCGGCTTCCTGCGCGATCCCGGGCTTCTACCAGCCGGTGACGATCGGCGACCGCCGCTACGTGGACGGCGGCATCTACTCGGCCTCCAATCTCGACCTCTTGCGAAACGAGGGCCTCGACCTGGTCGTCTGCCTGAACCCGACCTCCACCCTCCACCCCATCCGCGCCATCAATCCGCGCGACGCGTTCAACCTCGTCTTCCAGCGCGCCTCCGGCCGCCGCCTCGGCAGCGAGGCGAAGAAGCTCCGCGCCGCCGGCACCGAGGTCGCGCTGATCCAGCCCATCGGCGAGGACCTCAAGGCGATGGGCCCGAACCTGATGCGAACCGGAAACCGCAACCGGGTGATCGAGACCGCCCGCCGCACGGTCGCCCGGCAGCTTGCGGAGCCCGAGATCCGGGATCTCCTCGCCGGCCTGCCGCCGGGCCGTCCCGAGAAGATCCGCCGGCCGGCGGGTCCGCCCTCAGCCTGGCCCGATTGGCGCGAGCTGCTGGGCCGCCGCGCCGCCTGATCGGAGCGTTCGCGGTTCCTCAGCCGACGGCGGCGCTTTCGGTCCCTCAGCCGACGCCGGCGCTCTGCTGCGTCGCGGCGCTGAAGTCGTCCACCACCTTGCGCGGGTGGAGCTCGGAAGCGCTTCCGTTCTTGCCCCGCATGTAGAGCCCGAACGTGTCGATGTACGTGCGGACCTTGTGCTGATACCACGTCGTGGCCCGGCACTTCGGGGGCTTCGGGTGCGGATCGTCGGCCAGGTCGTCGTCGATGCCCGCGAACCAGATGAGCCAGGGCACCTGCTTCAGCTGCGAGCTCGTCCTCACCTGCTGAACGGCCTGTCTGAGCTTCGCGGCCTGGGCCTCTTCATTGGGCACGCACTTCCAGCTCGCCCGTTGCTTTGAGTCGCCAACCGACCAGCCGAACTCGGTTACGGCGACGGGGTGACCGGCGAATACGCGCTGGTAGGAACGGAGCTTGGCGGCCACGTCCCCGGGGCGCTGGGAATAGGCGTGGATCGTGACGAAGTCGAAGTCGTGGTCGCGGCCCTTGCCCTTGTTGTAGCGGTGGAACTTCACGGCCCAGGCTCGCGGCGCGTTCTGGCCGTTCGCTCCACCGGCCGCGATCTCGCCGGCGTCGACGGCCACCTGGTCGCTGGCGTTGGCCGCCGCCGCGTGGAATTGCGCCAGGAGGTCGGAGTACTCCTTGAAAGAGCCGTCACCGGCCTCCTTCCCGCCCCATTCGAAGCCCTTGTTCGGCTCGTTCCACAGGCTCCAGTGCTGGATATCCCCTCCCATCGTGCCGCCCGGGCCGTAGCGGCCGATCGCCGTCTGGACGAACTGCCGGAACTCGTCGTAATGCGCCGGTATCGGCGGACAGGCCGTGGTCTTGCAGACTTTGCCCTTGACCGCCCAGTGGGGCGCCAACGTCAGGCGAACGGTGAGGATGTTCACTCCCGCGGCGGTCAGCGCGTCCACCGTCTTCTCGAACGGAGAGCCCTCCCACCGGTATGTGTGCGTGCCGTCGATCGCCGGCGGGTTCGGCTCGATATCGCTCCATGCCAGGTAGATGCCCACGCCATCGACTTGGGCGTCCGCCATCGACTGGGCGATCACCGGTGCATAGGTCGAATCCTCGATGTTGACGCGCGTCCCGAGCGCCGGGTCGGCAGCGTTAGGCGCCTGCCCTGTGGAAAACGACCCGCTTCCCAAAGCGGCGACGGCCGCGACGGCCAACCCGATCGACAGCACCAGCACCGCAGGCCCCCTTCCCAGCACGTATGCCTACGGAACCTCGCGCCTAAGCCAGCTGCGGTAGAAGCCCTCGATGTCCGGCAGGAACTCGTGCACCACCGGATAGCCGGGCGGGACCGCCTCGGTCTCGAGCTGGCGCGCGCACGACGGGCAGAAGAGCTCGCGCAGCTCGGTCCATTCGGGGTCGGGGCCTGCGAACCCCGGGTAGATCTCGCCCAGCTTCTCGGCGTCGTCGCGGACGAAGATCAGCGCATCCATCTTCCAGTTGCGATGTGGCGCGCAGAAGTCGTGGCCGCAGTCGCAGCGCACGACGAGCTCGCCGTCCGAGGCGCGTCGCACCGCGTTCAGCCCCTCCCCCATCGGCAGCGCGATCGGATCGTCGTAGGGGACGCGCTCGGACAGCACCGCCAGCCACTTCTCGAACCGGTCGGGGTCCTTGTAGCCGGACTGGATGTCCTTGACCTCGCGCCGCGACAGCTTCTCCTCGAGCATCGCCGCCAGCGTGTCCCTGTCCAGCGTCCTCCCCGCCGCCCGCGGCGGCTCGACCTCGGCCACCTCCGAGGCGGCGAGGAACGCGTCCGCGGACTCCTCCGGCGTCATCTTCCCGGGCTGCTCATCCACGTCTGCCGGCACCGTCGGCGTCTCGATCTGGAAGGTGAAGTCCTCGGGCAGGTCCCAGAAGCCGCGGTACTCGGCCGCGAAGCGCTCCGACAGCTTCATGGACTCCGCATAGCCGACCTTGACCGCGTCGATGAAGTCGCCGGCCAGCACCCGCTCCCGTGCCTCGGCCCACCACTCGCGCACCGGGCGGCCGCGCTCGAGGCGACGCTTGCGATACGCGTCGCGGTCCGAGACGCCGTAGATGGACTCGGCGAAGCGCGGCAGCAGGTGCCCCTCCGCCACGTCGCGATCGACCGCCTCGACAGGACGAAGCAGCGGGTCCCCGAGCCCGGGCGCCCCCTTCATGACCGACAGGTACAGGTCGCCCTCACTGAACGGCTCCAGGGTCGTGAAGTTGTCCTGCTTGTAGGCGCGCTCCCCCTGGACCTCCATCAGCGCGGGATCGTCGAAGCTGCCATCGCAGAGCGGATAGGCCTCGCCGCGCCCAGCCCGCTCGACCAGGTCGGCCGCCTTGATGTTGTGGACGTAGGCGGCCGAACCCGGGTAGCCGCCGAACAGCGCCTGGGCCAGGATCCGCGTCGTCCCCAGGTTCTGGAGCTCCCAGAACGGCGTCCCGTGAACCATCAGCAGCGACTCGAAGCTGGATCCGCCCCGGTGGCGCCCCGCCCCGCCGCTGTTCGCCTTCAACCGCCGCGAGAGGTAGATCATCGGGCAGATGAGCTCCCACATCTCGACGTCGCCGGCGTCCCCCTCCGGATTGAACATCGCCGCGCAGGTGTCGGTGCCGTCGAGCACGTACTTCGCCCCCATGCCCTGAGCGGCAATCTCGAAGTTCATGATCGCCGACGAGTTGCCGTACTGGTCGATGCCGCCACCCTGGATCACGTTGCCGGAGCACGAGTAGGGGCCGATCACCTCCTCGATGAAGCCGCGCGACTGTAGCGCCCGCGAGATCGTGCGCGGGAAACCCTGGAAGGCGGGCTGCAGGAAGGCCCAGGCAATCCCGGTCGAGCCCTCCGCGTCGCCCAGGTTGGCGATCGTGCCCTCCGGAAAGTTGGTCTCGATCGCGAAGTAGGCGCCGTCGTTCACCTTGTCGTTGCAGATCAGCGTCTGCGTGAACTGCACCCAGATCGCACCCTGCATCCCCGACGGCGTGCAGTTCATCGAATGCCAGCCCCACGCAGAGGCGCCGTCCATGTCGAGCGCGTAGTCGCCGTCGCCGCCGATCCGGACCTCGAATGGCGCGTGCATGAGGAAGTCGCGCCGCGCGCGCGCCGGCAGCTGCTGCTTGTCAGCGAAGGTGACGTCGAAGGCACCCACGGACCGGTAGCGGCCCGGCACGGTCATCTCGCGGATGCGCGACTTGAACGAGCGCCGCCCCTCCTCGATCACCTCGCGCGAGAACTGCTTGAAGCGCTCGATCCCCTCCTCGAGGATCACCCGCTCGACCGCCTCGCGGATCATGTGGCAACCCGCGAGCCGCGTGCGCTCGTCGAGCAGGTAGTACATCGGCGCGCGCGTTCGCTTCTGGCAGCGGATCAAATGCCAGCGGGCGAGCTCGTCGTGCTCGCCGATCTTCATGCACGGCAGGTCGATCCCGTCGTCGAGCCGGTTGGTGGGCCCGACCGGCACGCCGCCCGGCGTCGAGGCGCCGATGTCGAGCACGTGCGTGACGCCGCCCGCCCAGGCGACCAGCTCCCCCTCCCAGAAGATCGGCACGAACGTCTGCACGTCGGCGTTGTGCACGTCGCCGATCGTCGGATCGTCGTTGGCGAAGATGTCGCCCGGCCTGATCGCCGGGTTGTCCTCCCAGCCGTTTCGGACCATGAACTTGATCGCGTCCGACATCGTGTGGACATGGACGATGATGCCGGTGGAGAGGGCCACCGAATCCCCCTCGGGCGTGTAGAGCGCGAAGCACAGCTCGCCGAGCTCTCGGACGATCGGCGAGGCGGAGATGTTGAGCGCCGTCTCGCGCGCCGAGACGAGGCCGCCTCGCAGCCGCGCGAAGAGCTTCTCGTAGCCGATCGGATCGGAGTCCTTCAGCTCCAGCTCGCCGGTGAGCCCGGCGTAGGAGCCGGTCTCGGCGAACAGGCGCTCCGAGGTGGCGAGCATCTCGTCGAGGCGCTTTCCGCCCCAGCCGATCGGCCGCGCCTCCTGAGGCTCGAGCTCCCTTGTCGCCTCGACGATCGGGATGTCGCGACTCTAGCGGCAGCGGCCAAGAGACGCGGGGTCGGACCAGGCGGGGCCCAGATGGAAGATGTGGTGGCGGTCGAGGCGGGCGGACCGTTCGGGCGGGATCGCAAAGGTGGTGGCGACCGACTCGACGATTGCCGGGCCGGGGATCGAGTTGCCCGCCTCGACGTCGGCGAGCTCGTAGATGTCCGTCTCGGCGTAGTCGTCGCCCCAGCGGACGCGCCGCGTGCTCTTCGCCGGCGGGGTTCCCTCGTGTTCACGGAGGTCTGGCAGCGCCGGCTTCTCGACCTCCACCGAGCCGAGCACGATCGCCTGGGTGACCAGGTAGCCGAGCTCTGGTGAGCGCGCCGAGCGCGCGTAGACCTTGCCGTAGGCCTCCTCGAACTCGGCGATCAGGTCGTCGACCTGCTCGGCGTCCTCGAGGTCCATGTGCGGGGAGACGATCTCGATGTCGTTGAGCTGGCCGTAGTACTGCATCCGCACCGCGTGCGTGAACTCGATCGCCTCGCGGTCGATGCCCGACTTCGCGAACTCCTCGGCGACCTTGTCCTGCAGCCCCAGCCAGGCGCCGGTGATCATCACCGCGATCCCCGCCCTCTCCATCTCGTCCTGGCCGGGGAGGATCGGCATGTCGATCGTCTGGTCGTAGCGGTACTCGAAGTCGGCGCAGGCGCAGCCGTAGGCCGAGAAGCCCGCCGCCCAGGCCGGGACCAACACGTCGCGAAAGGCAACCCCCTCGGTGTAGCCGGCGACGTGGAGCGGCCCCCCGCCCCCGTAGCAGAGCAGCGCGTAGTCGGCCGGCGAGTAGCCCTTGCCGAGGATCCGGCCCACCGCCTCGTTCTTCAGCGTCTGCTCGAACAGGCCCACGACCCCCGCCGCGGCGTCGTCGAGCTCGAGCCCCAGCGGCTCGGCGAGCTGGCGCTCCACCTCGGCGCGCGCCCTATCCGTGTCGAGCTTCACATCGCCGCCGAGGAAGTAGTCCGGGTTGACGCGCCCGAGGACCAGGTTGAGATCGGTCACCGAGATCGTCTCCAGCCCTCCTTCCGGCCAGCAGACGCCAATCCGGGCGCCGGCCGAGTCCGGGCCCAGCTCCGGGCGGCCCGAGTTCGGGTTCACCCGCACGAACGAGCCGGTGCCGGCCCCGATCGAGTCGATCTTGACCAGCGGCATGTTGAGCATGAACCGGGCGATGTCGGGCGTTGGCGTGATCTCGAACCGGCCGTCCGTGATCAGCGCGATGTCGAACGAGGTGCCGCCGATATCGGTGCAGAGCACGTTCGGCAGCCCGAGGCGCTCGGCGATCCCCTGACCGCCGACGACGCCGCCGATCGGCCCCGAGACCAGCGTCCGCGCCAGCTCCCTTGCCTCGATCGAGATCGTGCCGCCGTGCGAGGCCATGACGCGAAGCTCGAAACCGGCGCCGGCCTCCTTGGTCTTCTCGCGAACCCCCTTCAGCGTCCCCCGCGAGGGCTCCGCCGCGTAGGCCTCGATCAGGGTCGAGTTGAGCCGGGGCAGGTCGCGGCGCTGCGGATAGAGCTCTGAGGAGAGGAAGACCGGCACCCCGCCATCGCGCCAATCGGCGCTCGCATCGGCCCCCAGCCCCCGCTTCGCCTTCTCCTCCTCCACGATCTCCCCCACCCGGATCTCGTGCTCGGCGTTTCGGTACGAGAACAGCAGGCAGACGCAGATCCCGTCGACGCCGGCGTCGAGCAGCTCGATCGCCGCCTGGCGCGCGTCGTCGACGCGCAGCGGCAGCACCTCCTGCCCGAACACGTCGATCCGCCCCCGCACCCCCTTCATCCGCTCGCGCGGCACGAGCGGCGGGTTGTGGTAGTGCGTCGCGAGATGGAGGCGATCGGAGTAGGAGTAGCCGAGGTAGGTCTGGATCCCACGCTCGATCTTCAGGTAGTCCTCCTGGCCCGCGGTGACGATCGCCCCGATCTCGAGGCCCTGGCGGGTCAGCAGCCGGTTGAGCATGGCGGTGCCGCTGTAGATGCCGGAGGCGATGCGGGGGAACGCTCCGTCCGGCGTCGTTCCCCACTGCTCGAGCGCGTCGCGGGCTGACTCCATAAAGCCGATCGACTCGTCCTCGGGCGTCGTCTGCGCCTTGCCGACCACGAACGACCCCGCCTCGTCCACGACGAAGGTGTCGGTCATCGTCCCGCCGGCGTCGATCGCCAGCACGCGCGGCTTCCGCTCGGCGCGCTCCGCCATCTGGGGCGAGTCTATCCGGCGAGTTGCGTGTGGCAGTAGGCGTCGCGGCGCTCGCGATCGCCCGGAGTCTGCGGCGTAGCGATCATCTGCGCCCACCCGGCGGCGTTCGCCTCGATCTGCTGGGCGACTTGCTCTCGCTCGACCTGCGACTGCGCGTTGAGGAGTCGCTCGGCGTTTCGCCACACCCCCTCGCGCCACGTGCGCGTCATCTCGAGGCCGCCGACGTCGTCGAGCGGCGTCGCGTCGGAGTTGGTCTCCCGCATCCGGTCGTCGTAGCGCCTCGCCACCGCGTGGACGACCGGGCCATAGGCTCGATTCAGCACCTCGTTGAAGCGGTCGTGGTCGACCTTGCGCGTCGCCCCGGACCGCGTCCGCACGCCGAGCGCAGCGATCACGAACGGCATGTCGTTCTGGACGTGGGCGTTGATCCCAAGCAGCATGTCCTGCGCCGCGTTGACGTCGCCGGACTGCGCCGTCTCGAACGCGATGCGCCAGGCGCCGGCCACCGGTTCCCCCGCGCTCCAGGCACGGAAGGTGTCGAAGTAGACGTCCGCGAACAGCGCGTCCTGTGTGTACAGGTAGCGCGGGTACTGAAAGAACCTTGGCTGCCTTACCAACGTCCGCTTCAGCGTCTTCGTGAGCATGAGGTAGGTGGTCGCGAACACGGCTCGGTGGTCGCAGCCGAGCCGGTCGCGCAAGCGGCTCAACCGCCGGATCTCGGCGTCCACGCATCCGAGGCTCGGTACGCGACAGTGCGGCACGGGCCCTGGTTGGGGCTCGTTCGGGCTTGGCAGCGGCGGCAGGAGCGCCGTCCAGTTCGTATTCGGCGCCGAGGACGCTGACGCGCCCGCCGCCAGCGCCGCACACCCAACCAGGAGCGCCGCCACCGCGCACGTGAAGCCGATCCTGTGCCTCCTCGCCACCTCGATTCGATGCTAGGGAACGCCCGGTGAGGACGCGTCGGTTCGCGGGCTGTGGCGTGCAGCCCTCCCGGGTGCGAACCTTCGGCGGTGACTCGCTGGCTGGTGATCACGGCGCTCGCGCTGCTGGTGCTCCTGGGCGCGAGCCAGATCCTCATCCCCCCGCTAGCCGAGCACCGCATCGAGGACCGGCTCACCAGCGGCGGCGGCAGCGCCGAGGTCGCCCTGGAGGCGGTGCCGGCGGCCCGGCTTCTGTTCGCCGACGGCAAGCGGATCTCGGTGAGCGGCACCGGCCTGGATCTTCGCCTCCAGCAGCAAACCGACGTCCTGGGGAAGCTCGACGGCTTCGACGAGGTGGACGTGCGCCTGACGGACTTCCGAGCGGGCCCGTTCTCGGTGGCGAGCTTCGACCTCGCCCGGTCGGGCTCCTCGGCCCCGTATGAGCTCGTCTCCAGCTCCCGGACGACTCCCGGCGAGCTCGCCCAGTTCGGCGCGGCTCAGTTCGGGCTTCCGGGCGGGCCGCTGCTTCGCTACTTCGCCGGTCAGGCGTTTGGCGGGAACCAGCCGATCCCGATCCGCCTCGACATGAGCTTGCGAAGCGACAACGGTCGGATCGTGGTCGTCTCGGGCGGCGGCACGGTGGCCGGCTTCCCAACCGGCCCTCTCGCCCAGCTCATCACGTCGGCGATCGTCATCCAGCTCTAGTCCCCAGAGCTTGCCGAGGCCGGATGCGAGCCGCCGGACGAACCGGCAGTGGCTGCGTCACGGGCCTTGAAGAACTCCTCCCCCTCGATCCCCACCTGCGGCAGTCGGGAGAGCCATCGCGGAAGCCACCAGTTGGAACGCCCCACCACGTCGATGCCGTGTCCCAGGAGCCCGATCGCGCTGAGGCCGGTGCCGACGCCGACCAGCGCGGTGATGATCGGCAACGACATCGCGGTGACCGTGCCGAAGGTGAACAGCAGGATGATGACCGCGGCCGCCAGCCCGATCACCTCGCTCTTCTCGACCGCCGGCTTCGACACCTGGTTCCCGAGGTAGCCGCCGGTCGCGACCTCGAGGCCCGCGTCAACCGCGGGCGACTCGGCGTCGATGATCGCGTCCGCGTCCTCGGTCGTCAGCTCGCCCGGACTGAGGTCGATGGTGAGCGAGATGTAGCCGATCCTCTCGTCCTTGCTCAGCAGGGACGAGCCCTGCGAGCTCAGCGGGCTGACCGCCTTCGTGACGTGCGGGGCCTTCTTCAAGGACTCGACGGTTTCCTTGACCGCCTTCTCGTTCGCCCCGGACGTCAGCGTGCCCTGGGTCGCCTCCATCACGACCGGGTTCGTGCCGTTCGCCTGCTCCGGAAGGTCGGCGTCGAGCAGGTCAGTCGCCTGCGTCGACCCCGTGCCCGGGAGGGTCAGGTTGTCGCTGGTCGGCCTGCCGAAGTGGTTCGCCAGGAGGACGGTCGCCGCCATGACCACGATCCAAACCAGGAGGACGACGTACCGGTGGCGAACGCACAGGCGTCCGAGGGCATAGAGGACGCGGCTCATCTCAACCCAGCCAGTTCGCGATCAACCGCCCGATCTCCTGTCCGGCGTCCTCCTGGAGGAAGTGCGAGGCGTTCTCGACCTTGCGCGGCGGGCCGGCACCGAGCAGGCCGGCGAACGCCTCGCCGACCTCGAACGGAAGCACCGGGTCGGCAGCTGCCCAGAGGACGAGCGCGGGACGCTCGTCGCCGCGCAGAGCCTCGAGCGCGCGCTTGCCGGCCGCCGCGCCGGGCATCTCGGGCGAGGTCGGCAGGATGAGCGGAAAGGAGCGGGCGCCGGCCTTCGATTCGGGCGTGGGAAAGGGTGCGTCGTAGGCTGCCGCGACATCGTCGCCGGGGTCGGTGTGACACGCCCGGCGTACGAGCATGGAGACCGGCAGGTCATCGGTCCGCTCGACGAAGTCCCGGAATCTGAGCCAGGCCTCCGACATCCGCTGCTCGCCGGTGAACAGGCCGCTGTCCATGATCACCAGGCGCGAGATCCAGTCCGGGTGCTCGACGGCGAGCCGCAAGCCGATCGGGCCGCCCCAGTCGTGCACCACGGCCGTCGCCTCGCGCAGGTCGAGGTCGTCGAGCAGCCCGGCCATCAGCTGCGTGTGGCGGTCATACGAATACCAACCCAAATCGGTTGGCTTGTCGGAGCGGCCAAAGCCCGCGTAGTCCGGCGCGATGCACCGGTAGCCGGCGTCGCGCACCGGCGGGATCACCTTCCGCCACAGGTACGACCAGGTCGGCTCACCGTGAAAGAAGACGACGGGTCGGCCCTCTCCCTCGTCGAGGTGGGCGAGCTGGAGCCCGTCGACCTCCCGGTAGTGCGGCTCGAACGGAAACTCGGGCAGGCCCTCGAACCGCTCGTCCGGGGTGCGGAAGACGTCGCCTGCCATCGCCCGCGATCCTATTGAGCCTCCGGCGGATCCGGGCTCGGGGGCATCCCCGCCGATTGTCGACTTATTGCCGGTATGCGGCAAGAACTCGACATTCGGAGCGCGGACCCGGCAGGGCCGGACCTCCTCGTTGCCCGGCTGGCGGCTCGCCAGCACGGTGTCCTCTCATACGAGCAGCTCCTCGATGCGGGGATGGCGGCCAGTGGCATCACCCGGCGTGTAAAGGCCGGTCGTCTGCACCGCGTCTACCGAGGGGTCTACGCGGTGGGACATACCGCTTTAGGCAACGAGGGAAGGTGGACGGCGGCGGTGCTCGCCAGCGGTAGCGGTGCGGTCCTGAGCCACCGAAGCGCGGCGGAGCTCTGGGCCATGCTCTCGCCAAGGAACGGGCTCATCCACGTCACGATCCCGACTATGGATGGCCGCCGCACGCGCCCCGGCACCTGCCTGCATCGCTGCCCCTCATTGCCGCCAAACGCGACGACCCGGTGCAACGGCATCGCCGTGACCACCCCCGCCCGCACGATCGCCGACCTCCGCCGCGTCGCCTCGGTCGACGAGGTTCGGCGCTCGATCCGCGAGGCGGAGTTCGCGGGGCTGGATCTGGGTAAGGAGGCAAGTAAGGACACCGACCTGACGCGAAGCAGGCTCGAACGCCGCTTCGCGCGTCTGTGTCGCCATCACCGCCTTCCCCGCCCGGAGGTCAACCAGCACGTCGGTCCGTTCGAAGTCGACTTCCTCTGGCGCGAGCAGATGCTGGTGGTCGAGACCGACGGTTGGCAGGGGCACCGAGGGCGCGTGGCGTTCGAGGCCGACCGGGCCAAGGACCTCGAATTGAAGCTGCTCGGCTACGAGGTGGTGCGGTTCACCTACCGGCAGGTGACGGGGCAGCCTGGAACCGTGGCCGAGAAGCTCCGGGCGCTGTTCCGGCGCCCAGTTCGCTGATCGATTGTCGAGTTATTGCCGGTATGCGGCAAGAAGTCGACAAACGACGCTGGCTTAGGCTGCCGCAATCGCCTCGGCCGTTCGGCGGGCGAGCGACATGATCGTGAACATCGGGTTCGTGCCCGACGCCGTCGGGAAAGCGCTCGCGTCGCCGATCCAGACCCCGGGTGTGTCGTGCAGCTCGCCCCAGGGATTCGCAACGGAGGTGGCCGGGTCGTTGCCCATCCGACACGAGCCCATCTGGTGGGCAGAGAACACCGCGTGCTCGAATGGCGCCAGTGAGCAACCGCCGAGGCGGGCCAAGAACGCGTCGAAGTCCTCTCCTCGCCGCCACTCGAGGCCCTTTCGGGCGAGCGCGACGATCCTCTCCGCCCCCGCCGCCTCGTGCACCCGCGCGACAGCCTGAAGCCCGGCGTGGAAGTTCCGGATGTCCAGCTCGTCGCTCAGGACGTAGCCCGGTACGGCGTTGCCCGCCGCGTCGATGCCCACCCGGCCGTGCCCGCGGTCGCGGATCAGCATGATCAGTCCAGCGGTCGTCCGGAAGCGCGCCATGTCCTCCTTGTGCTGGCGGCCCGAGTGCCACGGCGTCGCCGCGGCCGAGATGCCGACGGCGTGGTGCGCACCCTCGAGCAGGAAGCCATAGCCCTCCGGACCTTCCGCGAACTCGTGCGAGAGCGCCGCCTGCGGCGCTCCCCACCACGCGTCCTGGGCCTCCGAGTAATTCGCGAAGAGCGCGCCCGCCGGGTGCAGGCGCAGGTAGTCGCCTACCGCGGGTCCGCCGATCCCGCTGCGAAGCAATAGCGCCGGCGACTCGATCGAGCCGCAGGCGACGACGACCTGCGGCGCCCGCACGACCACCCGGGCGACGGTTCCGTCGGGCCCCGTGTAGGTGCCCTCCACCCCCGCGGCTCTTCCGTCCTCGATGAGGATTCGCTCCGCGCGACAGTTCACGACGAACTCCGCTCCACGCTCCGCGGCGTCCGCCAGATACGTGAGCTGCGTGGACTGCTTGGATCCCGTCACGTCGCCGAAGCCGCCGAAGCCGGCCAAGTCCGGGTCGTGCTTCGCCGGATCCACGTTTCGCGTGATCAGCTGGAAGTCCCAGCCGAGTTTCGCGGTCCCCTCACGCAACCGCTGGTGTGGGCCGTTCAGCTCCGAGCAGGCGTCCGTGACGCCGATACGCGCGGCTACGTCGTCCATGTAGCGGTCGTAATCGGGGCCATCGAGCCCTTCCAGGCCGAACTCCCGCGCCCATTGCTCTCGCACCCACGGGAAGGTCCGCAGGCAGTTCTGCCAGTTGATGACCGTCCCCCCGCCAAGCGACGACCCGGCCTGAAGCGATACCTGTCCCTCAGCCGTGGGGAAAGGCGCGCCGTTGAGGTACAGGTTCTGGTAGCCCCAGACCTCGAGCTGATTGAAGTCGGCCTCGTTGAAGTACCCGCCGAGCTCGAGGACGCACACGTGCTTGCCATGCTCGGCGAGCGTCCCGGCCACCACGCCCCCGCCGGCGCCGGAGCCGACGGCACAAACGTCCGCCACGATCGTGATTGCCTCCTCGCCCGGCGCCGGTCGCCGCACACGGATCGGCTTGGGCGAGGGGGGCGGAACGCGCTGCGGGCCGGGGTAGCCAAGCGCAGGCCAGTTGGCGTTGAGCCCGGTCCCCAGATCCGGCAACACGTAGTGGAGCGACAGGATCATCCCCTTCAGGGTGTGGATCCCGGCGAGCGCGTCAGGTCCGGAATCGGCGAAGCCTTGGACGATCTCCTCGCGCGCCTCCTGCGGCGCCTCGGGCACCAGCCCGTTCTCGGCCAGAGAGTCGAGCAGATCGCACAGGCCGTCCAGCTGCTCCTGCGGCGCGCCGGACTGCAGGCGCCGGACTGCAGCAGCGAGATCTCGATCGCTTCCGGCACCCCCAGGTGTGAGGCGGCGCGGGCCCAGAAGCCCGTGGGATCTGCCTCACCTTCGGGCGGCGGAAGCGACGGAATCAGCGTGTCGCACAGGACCGACAGCGTCTGCCGCTGGGCGTCGGTGAACAGATCGCTCGTGACGAGTGCGTTGAAGGTCTGCGCCACCTGCTCCGTCACCGGTGCGGAGTACGGGAACATGTGGAGCTCGCGCGGCGGTGCGTAGCCCGGCGTGATCATCAGCGACTGGCGCTTCGCGTACTTGCGGATCCCGTCTGGGCCGTGCCGCGAGCCGAGTCCCGAGGCCTTCCAGCCGCCCATCGGCAGCTCCAGGGCCGCGTAGTTGAGCTGGGCGTCGTTGACGCAGCACACCCCGGCCTCGACGCGCCGCGCGACCGCCTCTCCCCGCTCGGTGTCCCTGGTCCACACCGAGGCCTGAAGGCCGTAGGGACCGTCATTCGCCAGGCGCACGGCCTCGTCGGGGTCGCCGACCTTCATCACAGGAAGGGTGGGGCCGAACGTCTCCTCGATCATGCAGCGCATCGAGTGGTCCACGTCGGCGAGCACCGTGGGCTCGAAGAAGCGCCCGGGCAGGCCCTCGGTGGGCTTGCCGCCGGTGACGATCCGGGCGCCTCGCTCCACTGCGTCGCGCACGTGCGCCTCGATCAGCTCGATCTGGGGCGGGAAGATGATCGCCCCCACGTCCACAGAGCCGGGCTCGCCCGGGGGGCCCTGGCGCAGGGACCGCACCTTCTGGGTCACCCGCTCGAGGAAATCGTCGTAGGCGGGTTCCTCCACGTATACGCGCTCCACGGAGATGCAGACCTGGCCCGAGTTGTTCATGCCGTAGCTGACGGCCGCGTTGGCCGCGCGCTCCAGGTCGGCATCGGCCAAGACGATCATCGGGTCCTTGCCCCCGAGCTCGAGGCTCACCGGGGTGAGCGTCTCCGCTGCTCGCGCCATGACCTTCTTGCCGGTCGCCACCGAGCCGGTGAACATCACCATGTCCACCTCGTCTACGAGGGCGGCGCCCGTCTCGCCGCCCCCCGTCGCGACCTGGAATACGCCCTCGGGAATCCCGCACTCGGCAAGCATCTCCGCCATCAGGAGCGAGGTGAGCGGGGTTATCTCGGAGGGCTTCAGGACCACCGCGTTTCCGGCGGCCAGCGCGGGGATGCAGTCGCCGAAGGAGTTGTTGAGCGGGTAGTTCCAGGGGCCGATCACCCCAACCACCCCGAGCGGCGCATAGCGGACGACGAGCTTGCGGCCGCGAACGAATGGCGACGCGGACTGGATCTCCTCGTCGGCGAGGTAGGCGGGCGCGGCCTTGGCCCAGAACTCGAGCGCCGAGAGGCCGTAGGCGAGCTCCGCGAACTGCGTCTCGTCGGCGGGCCGGCCGGTCTCGGCCACGATCGTCGTCACGACGCGCTCGGCGTTGGCAACCATCCAGCGTCGTGCCGAGAGCAGGACCTCGGCGCGCCCGGCGAATCCGATCGCGTCCCAGGCAGGCTGCGCCTCACGCGCCTGCGTCACCATGGCCCGGATCTCGTCCGCGCCGAGCTCGGGGACCGTCGCGATCGTCTCCCCCGTGGCCGGATTCTCGACCGGGATCCCGGTCTTGATCGCAGCCTCCGTCACCGGACCCGCGGACATCGAAACGCGAGCTTATTCGACTGCGCGAGGATGGAGGGGTGCGCAAGACGGTCGTCATCTCCGATCTCCATCTGGGATCGAGCGGCGGCATCGACCTGCTGCGACGCGCGGACATCCGCGAGACCCTGTGGGCCGAGCTCGAAGCCGCGGACGAGGTCGTACTGCTGGGCGACGCGATCGAGCTTCGCGACCGCCCGCTTTCAGCCGCCCTAGAGGCGGCAAGGCCGTTCTTCGATGAGCTTGGCTCCGTCGTCGGCGAGGCGCGGGTCTTGATCGTTCCGGGAAACCACGACTACCACCTGCTCAACGAGTGGTTGGAGCGCCGGCGGCTCGACCAGGCGGGGGCGCTGGGGCTCGAGCAGCGCATTCCGCTGGGCTCGGCCGGGCCGCTCGCGGAGCTGACCAAGGGAATGGGTAAGGCGCAGATCGAGCTGACGTATCCCGGCGTGTGGCTGCGAGAGGACGTCTACGCCACCCACGGGCACTACATGGACCGCCATCTGACGGTGCCGACGTTCGAGCGTCTCGCAGTCGCCGCGGTGGAGCGGATCCTGGGGGGCGCGAAGGAGGCGACCGCCGATGAGCCCGGGGAATCGGGTGAACCTGGTTCGGCGATGCCGGACGACTACGAGCGCGCGCAGGCGCCGGTGTACGTGTTCTTGTTCGCGCTGGCGCAGGCCGGCGCGCCGGCCGAGCGCCTCGGCGGCGCCAACCCCTCCGCGCGGGTGTGGCAGGCGCTTGGCGGAGGCTACGGTCGCGCGGCGCGTCTGCGCGGCTGGCTGCTCGGGACCGTGGCGTTGCCGGGGGCGGTGGGTGTCGCCAACCGCCTTGGCCTCGGGCCGGTGAAGTCGGATCTCTCCCCGGGGACGATCACCCGCGCCGGCCTCGAGGCCATCGGCGAGGTGGTGCGCAGGCTCGGGATCGAGGCCGATCACGTGATCTTCGGGCACACACATCGCCGCGGCCCGATGCCGAACGAGACCGGGTGGCGCCTCGCCGACGGAACCCGCGTCTGGAACACGGGGAGCTGGGTCTACTCCCCCGGCCTACTCGGCCGCACGGCCGCCAGGAGCCCCTACTGGCCGGGTACCGTCGTCGTGGTCACCGACGAGGGCCGGCCGGAGCCGCGGCACCTGCTCGACGATCGCACGAAGACGCAACTGCGCGGCGCCGGCTGAGCGCCGGCGCCGCTTGCGATCAGTGGTTAGTGCTGTGGGTCCTAGGTGAGCTTGACTTCCACGGCCTTCGGCCCTTTCGGACCGTCCTCCGACTCGAACTCGACCTTTGCCCCGTCGGGGAGCGAACGGTTGCCATCAAAGAGACCCGTCTGGTGGACGAACAGATCCTGTCCGCCCTCGTCGGGCGTGATGAAGCCGTAGCGCTTCTCCTCGTTGAACCACTTCACGGTTCCAGTAGCCATGCTTCCTCCGCATGCTGTTGTGGTGCTGATGAAATGCCGCGGCTACTGCCTGGTGCTGAACCGTTCAGAAACCCGCTTCATCGCGGCCTCATCCGGGGGCCGCACATCAAACGGTACCACCGCAGCCCCTCAGCCAGGCGGCCTGCCGACGCTCGCTCGCATCAAGAGCAGCAGCAGGACCGAACCGCCGATCGCGATCAGCCAGGTCCCCAGATCGAAGAAGTCTCCGAGCTCGCCGATGTCCAGCGCGCTGGCGATGAAGCCGCCGATCAGCGCTCCGAGGATGCCCACGGCTGTAGTCCCGATGCAGCCGCCGGGCTCGGTGCGGCCCGGGATCAAGGCGCGGGCGATGGCCCCCACGCAAGCGCCCAGCACGATCCATCCGAGGATGCCCACGGCGGGACCCTAGACCACGGCGGCAGGAATCCGGAGGGCGCCTGCGAACAGCTTGGCAGGGGCAACCGGAATGGCAAACGGGGAGCAAGGCAACGAGCGCGCTCTCTTCTTCGGAACCCTGTCGGCCACCGCCGTCGCCTCGGTGCTCCTGATCGCGCCGTCGGCCTGGCATCGGATCCACTTCCGCCAGAAGGACAAGGAACGCGTGCTCCTCGCATCCAACTCGCTCTCGATCGCAGGGCTGGCGTTCCTGGCCCTTGCCATGGTCGGAGCGGTGATGCTGATCGCGGACTTCATCTACAGCCCGACCCTGACAATCGTCTCAGGCGTGATCGCGGTCGCGGCCTTCGCCTGGTTCTGGGGAATCCTCCCCGTCGCCACCAGGACCGAGACCGAGCGCAAGTAAAGCGTCGCCGACGACTGCATCGCCGACCCCCTCGGTGTTCGCCTGTAGCCATCGCGAGAAGCCGCGCTCATGGCAGGAACTGCCCGTGCGCGAGCCGGATACCGTCCTGTCCTTGGGTCGTTATGCGATTCAAATCCAGGACGGCACATTCGGTTCGCCGGTCAAACCGCCAGCAAGTCGATGGCCGCGAGCGCTACAGTCGGGAAGTGGATTTGGACGACAAACCGACTCGGCTAGCCTGCCTCCTCGCCGATGCGAAAGAGTGAGTCGATGACGTCCTGCACGCATCTCGAACAAGTTCAGGTCACGCAGCTCCCCGAGTCCGTTGAGGGCTGCGAGGAGTGCTTAGCCGCGGGCGACCCATGGCTGCATCTGCGCATCTGCCTGGAGTGCGGCAAGGTCGGGTGCTGTGACGACTCCCCCAACCGTCACGCCAGCGCTCACGCTGCAAGCAGCGGTCACCCGCTCATCCGCTCCCTTGAGCCGGGCGAGGAGTGGTCGTGGTGCTTCGTGGATGAGTTCGCGATGCTGATCCCCGAGGTGCGTGGCGAAACGCGTATCCCGCCGTCGCCCCTGGGTGGCTGATCTGGCGCTGCCAGTTCGCTCGTTTACGGGCCGGACGGCCTGGGCGCGGAACCTCGCGGCACCGGTTCGGGACTTCCTGAGCGCCGAAACCGGCGGCGCCATGGTGTTGCTGTGCGCGGCGATCGCGGCGCTCTTGTGGGCGAACTCGCCGTGGTCGGATTCGTACGAGTCGTTCTGGACGACGAAGCTCTCGATCCGCCTCGGAAGCGAGGGCATCTCCCTGGATCTGCGGCACTGGGTCAACGAGGGCCTGATGACGTTCTTCTTCCTGGTGGTCGGGCTCGAGGCCAAGCGCGAGCTCGACACCGGAGAGCTGCGCGAGCGCCGGCGCCTGGCGATCCCGGTGGTCGCGGCGATCGGCGGGATATCGGTGCCGATCGCGATCTACCTGGCGTTCAACGCGAGCGGCGCGGGGGCGCACGGTTGGGGAGCCGCGATGTCGACGGACACCGCCTTCGCGCTCGGCGTGCTGGCGCTGGTGGCCCCCGGCGGCACCCGCCTGCGCGTTCGCCTGCTCACGCTCGCGGTGGTCGACGACCTCGTGGCGTTGGTGGTGATCGCCACCGTGTACACGAAGAGCGTCTCGTGGCTTCCACTCGCGGTGGCTGCCTGCCTCTTCTTGATGCTGTTCGCGCTGCGCTACGCGCCAACCGGCTGGCGCAGGCAAGCCGCCGCGGTCCTCGGCGTTGCCGTCTGGATCGCGCTGTTCAAGTCCGGAATCGACCCCGTTATCGCCGGGCTCGCGGTCGGGCTCGTTACGAGCGCGTATCCGCCGGCGCGCGGCGACCTCGAGCGGGTGACGGAGCTGACGCGGTCCTTCCGCGAGCAGCCCACGCCCGAGCTCGCCCGCTCGGCGCAGCTGGGCGTGGCGTCCGCTATCTCAGCGAACGAACGGCTTCAGTACCGGCTTCACCCGTGGACGAGCTTCGCGATCGTGCCGGTGTTCGCGCTCGCAAACGCCGGTATCCGCGTCGACGGGCAACTGCTCGGCGACGCCGTCACCTCGCCGGTGACGCTCGGAATCGTGGTCGGCTATGTGGTGGGCAAACCGCTCGGCATCGTCGGGGCGTCCTGGCTTGCGTCGCGGCCCTGGCTCACCGGCCTGCGTCGCGCGCTGAGCTGGCCGGTGATCGTCGGAGGCGGGACCGTCGCCGGCATCGGATTCACCGTCTCGCTGTTGATCTCGAGCCTGGCCTTCGACGGGAGGCAGCTCGAGGAGGCGAAGCTCGGCGTCCTCGCGGCAGCCCTCTTAGCGTCGCTCGTGGCCTTCGGCGTCTTTCGCGTGATCAGGCGGCTGCCCACCGCCATGAGGGCACGCCAGATCGCCGGCACCGCCGACGAGCTGCTCGACCTCTCGGACGAGGTCGATCCCGATCGTGACCACGTCCGCGGCTCGGAGCAGGCGCCGGTGACGCTCGTCGAGTACGGCGACTACGAATGCCCCTACTGCGGGCAGGCGGAGGTCGTGATCCGCGAGTTGCTCGTCTCGTTCGGAGACGATCTCCGCTACGTGTGGCGCCACCTTCCCCTCACCGACGTCCATCCGAACGCGCAGATGGCGGCAGAGGCATCAGAGGCGGCGGCCGCCCAGGGCGCCTTCTGGGAGATGAACGACAAGCTCCTCCAGCATCAAGACGAGCTGGCGACGCGCCAGCTCGCGCGCTATGCGGAGGAGCTGGGTCTCGATGTCGAGCGCTTCTTGGATGAGCTCCGCCGTCGGGTGCACGCGGCCCGCGTGGCGGAGGACGTCGCGACCGCGGACGCCAGCGGGGTCGCCGGCACGCCGAGCTTCTTCATCAATGGGAGACGCCACCGAGGCGCCTACGACGTCGAGACTCTCACCACGGCCGTGAGGGCGGCGAGGAACCGCGCGCGGCTGAAGGCGAAGGCGGAGCGTCCGCCAGAGCCCCAGCGCGTGGGATGAGCACCGACTATGGTCGAGCGATCCCCCGACCATTGGAGGTAGCACCATGATCGTCATGCTCTCCGCCCGCCGCCTCAAGCCAGGTGCGTGGGAGCAGTTTCGCCGCGCCTGGGACTCGGGCGACGCCCGGCCGCCGGGCTTCCAGCGCGCCTACCACGCGCGCAACATCCGCGACGAGGACGAGATCGTCTCGTTCGGGTTGTTCGACATGTCCGAGGACGACTACCGCAGCTGGCGCACCGAGGCCGACGCCGAGGAGACGCAGCGGGTGGATCGCCTATCGGCGTTCGTCGAGAACGAGCACGTCTCGGGCGTCTACGAGGTGGTCGACGTGGTGGACGAGTAAGGGCGGCTCAGCTCATTCGTCGGGGTCCGTCCGCTGGTGCCACAGGTTCTCGTTGAGGAAGTCATGCGCGTCCTCGCGATCGTCCACCAGCGCGACGCGGGCCCGGGGGTCTTCGCGGAGGCGATCCGCGCCCGCGGCGCGGAGCTCGGACCCTGGCTGCGCGCTGAACTGGACTTGCCTCCCCGCGAGCCTGCCGACTACGACGCGGTGCTCACCTTCGGCGGCGCCATGCACGCCGACCAGGACACCGAGCACCCCTGGCTTCGCGAGGAGAAGGCGCTCCTCGCCGAGCTGATCGAACGGCGGATTCCACTCCTGGGCGTCTGCCTCGGCGCCCAGCTCGTGGCGGAGGCGGCCGGAGCCGAGGTGCGGCGTGCGAGCGAGCCGGAGATCGGCTGGCATCGGGTGGAGCTGACGCCGGAGGGGCGGGACGATCCTCTGATGGCTCCCCTCGCTCCGGGCTTCACGGCCTTCCAGTGGCACAGCTACGAGTTCTCGCTGCCCGCCGGCGCCACGGCGCTGGCCACGAGCCCCGTGTGCCTCCAGGCGTATCGCCTCGCCGGACCGGCGTGGGGCATTCAGTTCCACGGCGAGGTCTCCGCCGACGACGCCGAGGCGTGGATCGACGACTACCGCGACGACGAGGACGCCGTGCGGATCGGAATCGACCCCGACGCCCTTCGCGAGCGCACCCGCAATGCGATCGGCGCCTGGAACGAGGTGGGCCGCGGGCTCTGCGAACGCTTCCTCGACGCGGCGGTCGCCGCTCGAGCCTAATCGGCTTGTGGGTGGCGCGTTTCTGGCGGATAGCGCCACTTTCGCGCCAACCGCCCTCAGGATGACGCTACTCGGGAGTGACGTAGGCGGCCGAGAGGCCGCCGTCCACGAGGAAGGTGGAGGCGTTGACGTAGGAGGAATCGTCGCTGGCCAAAAAGAGGGCCGCGTGGGCGACCTCGCCGGGTTCCGCGAAGCGCCCCATCGGCAGGTGGACGAGCCGCCGCTTCGCCTGCTCGGGATCCTTCGCGAAGAGCTCCTGAAGCAGAGGGGTGTTCACCGGCCCCGGGCAGAGCGCGTTCACGCGCACCCCGCGGCCCGCGAACTCCACTCCCAGCTCGCGCGACAGGGCCAGCACCCCGCCCTTCGAGGCCGTGTAGGAGATCTGGGAGACGGCCGCCCCCATGACGGCGACGAACGAGGCCGTGTTGATCACCGAGCCTCCCCCACCCTCGAGCAGGTGCGGGATGCCGTGCTTGCAGCACAGAAAGACGCTGCGGAGGTTCGTGTCCTGCACTCGCTGCCAGGCCTCGAGTGACGTCTCCACTACGGAGGAGTCGTCGCTGGGGTTGATCCCGGCGTTGTTGAACAGCACGTCGATGCGACCGAGCTCCTCCCTCGCCCTCCCGTACATCCCGCGGACCTGCTCCTCGTCGGTGACGTCGGCCTCCACCACCAGGTCGCCCTCCGCGCCCGAGCTGATGTCCACGGCGACGACCCTGGCGCCCTCCGCGGCGAACAGGCGCGCCGTCTCGGCCCCGATGCCGCTGGCGGCTCCCGTGATCACGCACACCTTGCCGGCTAGCCGCCCCGCCATCAGCCGTCCTCCGTCGCGTAGAAGACGTTCTTCAGCTCGGTGTAGTGCTCCAGCGCATCCGGCCCGAGCTCTCTGCCCACGCCCGACTGCTTGAACCCGCCGAAGGGCGTGGAGACGCGAACCGAAGTGTTCGAGTTGATGGAGATCACCCCCGTCTCGATCGCCCTCGCGGTGCGGAGCGCCTTGGCGCCGTCGCGGGTCCAGATCGATCCCGAGAGGCCGTAGATCGTGTCGTTGGCGATCTCCACCGCCTCGCGCTCGTCGGCGAACGGGATCACGCAGGCGACCGGCCCGAAGATCTCCTCCCTCGCTGCCCGATCGGAGTTGGACATCGGGGCGAGCACGGTCGGCGGGAACCAGTATCCGGGGCCGTCGGGGGCCGTCCCGCGGATGGCCACCGGAGCGTCGTCGGAGAGGAACGAGGCGACCTTCTCGCGCTGGTCCGCCGAGATCAGGGGACCCATCTGCGTTGCCTCGTCGAGCGGATCTCCCACCCGCATGTCGTCGACGGTCTCCTCCAGGGCCTCGAGGAAGCGATCGACCACGGAGCGCTCGACCAGGATCCGGGAGCGGGCGCAGCAGTCCTGCCCGGCGTTGGCGAACACCGCGAGCGGAGCCGACGCTGCCGCCCGCTCCAGGTCCGCGTCGGCGAACACGATGTTGGCCGACTTGCCGCCGAGCTCCAGCGTGACGCGCTTGATCGTTGCGGCGGAGCCCTCGGCGATTCCCCTCCCCACCTCGGTCGAGCCCGTGAAGGCGATCTTCGCGACGTCGGGATGCTCGACCAACCGCTTGCCCGCGACGCTCCCGGGTCCTGCAAGCACGTTCACGACACCCTCGGGCAACCCCGCCTCGAGCGCGATGCGCTCCAGCTCCAGCGCGGTCAGCGGCGTCAGCTCGGCGGGCTTCAATACGACCGTGTTGCCGGCCGCCAGCGCCGGCGCCACCTTCCAGGAGGCGATCGTCAGGGGGAAGTTCCACGGCACGATCAACCCCACGACGCCCAGCGGCTCGCGGAACGTCATGTCGACGCCGCCGGGCACCGGGATGGTCTGTCCGAGGAGTCGCTCCGGCGCCGCGGCGTAGTAGCGAAACGTATGGACCACCATCTCCATCTCGTCCCGGGCGTCGGCGATCGGCTTGCCGACGTTCCGGGCCTCGGTCGTCGCTAGCTCGCCGGCGTGCTCCTCCAGCGCGTCGGCGAGGCGGTGGAGCAGCGCCGCGCGATCGGGGGGCGAGACCGCCCGCCATCCCTCGAAAGCCTGCTTCGCGCGAGCCACCGCAGCATCCGTCTCCTGCGATTCGATCACGTGGCTTTGCCGGTCTTCCTCCGGATGCCAAAGAACACCGAGCACATAGGAATGATCGCGCAGCTCGACCGCCTCGACCAGCTCGTCCGTGATGGACCAGCCGCTCGCGACGAGTCCCTCTCCCAGGCGATCGAGCCCCTGGTGGTGGTGGGACTTCACCGTAATGCGGTCCCGACCCGCCGCCTTCGCGGCCAGGGACCCTGGCTCCAGCCGGACCTCGTGCTCGCCAAACCAGCCGGGCGTGTCGCGGTGGCGAGCTCGAAGCGGTCCCGCTCCGGCCAGACGCGCTGCGTCTGGGGATGCGGAGTCTCGCCGTAGGAGGTCGGGTCCACGTCGGAGCCACCCGCGAGCACGAGGGCATCAACGCGGCCCAAGACGAGATCGGGGTCCTCGACCGCGGCTTCATCGGGGGGGATGACCAGTGCGACGCCGCCGGACCGTTGCACGGCATTCGCGTAGGAGCGCGGCAGCATCGTTGCGACGTCCTCCCAAGGCCCCCAGCGAACCTCCTCGATCGCGGCGCAGATCCCGACCGCCAACATCAATTTGTTCGCGCTCGCTACCCGCGCTCGAACATGCGCCGCCGCTCGTAGTCGGTGACGACCTCGTCGAACAGTCGCTGCTCGGTCCGCCCGTAGTTCAGGTAGTGCTTCCACACTGCCTCGCCGAACGTCGAGCGCGCGAACTCGCTTCCCTCCCAGAGGTCGACGGCCTCGCGAAGCGTGGACGGGAACGGCTCGGCGCCCGCCTGCTCGTACGCGTTGCCGATCAGCTCCGGACCCGGGTCCGTGCCGCGCTCGATACCGTCGAGACCGGCGGCGAGCAGCGCCGCGTAGCCCAGGTACGGATTTACGTCGGCGCCGGGGATCCGGCACTCGACCCGCCTCGCCTGCCCGTGGCCGACGATCCGAAAACCGCAGGTGCGGTTGTCGCGGCCCCACGAGATCGAGGTGGGCGCCCAGCTCTCGGTCGCGTAGCGCTTGTATGAGTTGATCGCCGGCGCCACGAACAGCGCCAGCTCCCTGATCCGGGCGCGCTGCCCTCCCAGGTAGTGGCGGAACACGTCGGTTTCGTCCTCCCCTTCGACGAACGCGCTGTCGCCGCCCTCGGCTCCGAAGAGGCTGGAGTGGATGTGGCACGAGCTGCCGATGTCCTTCTCGGATGGCTTCGCCATGAAGGTCGCGGAAATCCCGTTCAGGAAGGCGATCTCCTTGACGCCGTTCTTGTAGATCGTGTGGCGGTCCGCGGAGGTGACGGCGTCCGCGTAGCGCGTGTTCACCTCGTGCTGGCCGTACCAGGCCTCCCCCTTGGAAAACTCGATCGGGATCCCGGCGCCGTGCATGCCGCGCCGGATCGCGCCCAGGTACTGCTCGTCCATGGTCGTCGCGAGGATGTGGTAGTCGAGGATGTATGGGATCGTCGGCGTGAGGTCCTTGTAGTCCTTCTCGTGGGCCTCGGCGTAGCTCTCCTTGTAGAGGTAGAACTCGAGCTCGGAGGCGAAGTAGGGCAGGTACCCCATCTCGCGGGCGCGCTCGAACTGGACGATCAGCACCTGGCGCGGCGAGGCGACCACCGGAGAGCCGTCGTGGTTGGCGACGTCGCAGAGCACCAGCGCGGTGCGATCGAGCCACGGCACCCGGCGCAGCGTCGCCATGTCGGGGACGATCGCGAAGTCGCCGTAGCCCTTCTCCCAGTTCGCCATCTCATAGCCGGGCACCGGGTCCATCTCCATGTCGAGGGCGAGGAGGTAGTTGCAGCCCTCGATCCCATGCTCGGTCACGTCGTCCAGGAAGTACTCCACCTGGATGCGCTTGCCGAACAACCGCCCCTGCATGTCGGTAAACGCCGTGACGATCGTGTCGATCGTCCCGTCCTCGGCCTCCTTGCGCAGGTCGTCCACGGAGAGCATCCCCGCGGATCCGCCCGGTCCGCCCGGTCCGCCTGGACGGGAGGCGCTCACGGAGCCGTCATCGCGCGCCATCGGCAGCCGTGGGCCGTTGCGCTAGTCGCGCGTGACCACGTCCTCCTCGAGCGTACGAACGGGTCCCTGGTACTTGTTCTTGGCCGAGACCAGGTACCAGACCCCGAAGATGAGGGGGACGACGATCGCGAACGGTGTGTAGTTGACGAGGCTCGCGTCGAAGTCGGCATTCCACGGCAGGCCAGCCGGCGTGTACGGCAGGTCGAGGCTGAACACCACCGCGATGACGAAGATGATCGCGAGGATGTTCACGACCCGGTAGCGGCGGCCGAGATTCCACACACCAGGCTCGAAGCTGTCGCCCGCCCGCAGCCTCAGGTAGACCGGGAGGATGTACGCCAGGTATAGCCCAACCGTGCAGATCCCGGTCAGCGCGAAGAACGCGAACGGGATGTTGTTCTTGCCGAAGAGCGCCGGAATCGCGATCGCCAGCGAGAACACTGAGACCGCGATCACCGCGTTGAACGGGACCCGGTCGCGGTTGATCCGGCGGAAGATGAACCAGCCGGGAATCGCGCGGTCGCGCGAGAACGCATACCAGGTGCGCGAGGCGCTGGTCAGGCCCGCCGCCCCGCAGAAGAACTGTCCCACCGTGGCGATCAGGATCACGAGCTTCGCCGCCCACGGGTCCAGGGCGCTCGTGAAGATCGCGCCCACGAAGCCCGCGCCCTTGTTGACCGCGTGAACGTCGGTGGCGGCAAACAGGAACGCCAAGAGCACGAGCCATCCGATCACCGCGGACCAGAAGACCGACCGCCACACCCCCTGGGCAGCGGCCTTCGCCGCACCCCTGGTCTCCTCGGCCGTGTGCGCGGAGGCGTCGTAGCCCGTCTGCGTGTACATGGCAAGCAGGAAGCCGACCGGCAGCACCAGGAGCCAGAAGCCGAGGCTCGTCGTGGAGCCGTCGAAGGCCCCGTTGTTGTTGATGCGGTGGCCGAAGACGAAGCTCGCGCTCTGATGGTCGTCGGGAACGAAGACCAGCAGGCCGATGATGACCGCCACGCCAAGCAGGTGCCAGCCGACCGAGATGTTGTTCATGAGCGCCAGGATCCGGTCGGCGAAGATGTTCACCAGCGTGTAAAGCGCCAGGATGATGAAGAAGAGAAGCCAGGTCTCGCCGAGGATGTGCACGTCGTCGCCGAAGTTGATGCCGAAGATGTCCAGGCCGTAGAGCTGGAGCAGGGTGAAGAGGAAGAAGGCGCAGCCATACGCCACCGAGGAGACGATGCCGATCAGGCCGACGATGTTGAACCAGCCGGTCATCCAGCTCCACCCCTTGCCGCCGAGGTCGTGGGCCCACCAGTAGGGCCCGCCGGCTGTGGGGTACTTGGACGTCAGCTCGGCCATCGAGAACGCGACCATCAGCACGAAGGCACACAGCACCGGCCAGCCGATCGACACCGCGATCGGCCCCCCGTTCTGCCATGCGAAGGCGAACGTGGTGAACGTTCCCGCGAGGACCGAGATGATCGTGAACGAGATCGCGAAGTTGGTGAACGCGCTCCAACCGCGGGAGAGCTCCTGCCGGTAGCCCATCTCATGAAGCCGGCGCACGTCCGCTCGCGCGACCTCCTCCTCGGGGGTGAACTCCTCGGGGACCTGCTCCTTGGGCACGCCTACCTCATCGGGCATCTGCTACCTCGCCTCCCCCTCGTTCGCGGCCGGCGCACGCGCCTCCTGCGCCACAATCCTGTGGTGGTCCGACCTGTCGATAAGGCGACCATATGCCCGGCCGGACGCGCGTGTCAACCCTTTTTTTCGCTGATTGCGGACTTCCGGGTTGTACGAAATGGATGCTGAGGTAGGCCTCGTCGGCGCCGGAGTCGCGGGCTGCGCGACGGCGCTGGCGCTGGCTCGCCGGGGCGTATCGGTCGTCTTGCTTGAAGCCGAGGACGAGCCCGGGCTGGGCGCGAGCGGCACCAACTCGGGCATCCTCCACACCGGGTTCGACTCGCCGCCGGACGAGCTCGAGACGGAGCTGATCCTTCGGTCAGCGGCGCTCCGCAACCCGGTGCTGGAGGCGCTTGGCGTGCCGGTGTTGTGCTGCGGCGCGCGCCTGAGTCCCCTCGCTGAGCGGCAGCGGCCGGCGGTCGCCGAGCTCGCCGCGAACGCACGGCGAAACGGGGTCGAGGTCTCGCTGCTCCAGGACGGCGGTCTCGAGGTGCCCGGCGAGGCGGCCACCGATCCGGTCGCGTACACGCTCGCGCTGGCCGGCGCGGCGCAGCGCCACGGCGCCGAGATGCGGACCTCGTTCCGGGTCGCGGACTTCAGGCGCGACGGCGAGACAGTCATTCTCGGCGAGCCCGGCGGCGATTTCCTGCGGTGTCGCGTCGCGGTCAACTGCGCGGGGCTCGGCGCCGACGCGGTCTCCCGGCTCGCCGGTGACGACTCGTTCGAGATCTATCCGCGGAAGGGCGAGTTCCTGGTCTTCGACCCCCCTGGCAGCGAGCCGCTCGAGCGCATCCTCCTGCCGGTGCCCTCGAAGCGGACCAAGGGGGTGCTCGTGTTTCCAACGGTGGACGGCAAGGTGGTGGCCGGACCGACGGCCGTGGACCAGGAGGACAAGAGGGATTGGTCGGTCCGCCCGGAGGCCCGGGATGAGATCCTCCCGCAGGCCACCGTCATGTACCCGCCACTAGAAGGCGCCGAGCCCATCGCCGCTTACGCCGGGCTGCGGCCAGCGGGGCGCGGTGTGAACTACCTGATCGGTCCGTCGCAGGCGTGCCCCGGCCTCGTCAACGTGGCGGCGATCCGCTCCACCGGCCTCACCGCGTCGCTGGCGATCGGCGAGCGCGTCTGCGCGATCGTCTCCGACCTCGGGGTCGCCCTCGGCCCGGAGCGCCTGCTGGAGCCGGGCAACGCGAGCGTCCCCACCGGGCCGTGGTGGCGCCGTACGGCGGAGCACCGCGCGCTATGACCTACCTGCTCGGGGTCGACGAGGGGACCACCGCCGTGAAGGCGGCGCTGTTCGACGAGGATCTGCGCCCCGTTCGCGAGGCTCGCCGCGACAAGGTGAACCGCCACCCGCGACCCGGGTGGGTGGAGCAGGACGGCGAGGAGGTGCTGGAGGCCGTGGTCGCGGCGATCGCGGACGTGCTGGAGGATGCCCCAGGCGAGGTGGTCGCGTGCGGGCTCGACCATCAGGGCGAGTCGGTGCTGGCCTGGGACGCCGAGAGCGGCGCGCCGCTGAGCCCGATCGTCGTCTGGCAGGACAAGCGCTCCCAGGAGCTGCTCGATCGCTTGGAGGCGGGCGGCCGAGCCGAGGAGATTCGCGAGCGCAGCGGTCTCCCACTCGACCCCTACTTCTCAGCCGGCAAGCTGGCCTGGCTGCTGGAGCACGACGACGCCGTCGGCCGTGCACGGGATGCGGGAACCCTGCGGCTGGGAACCGTGGACTCGTTCCTCTGCGACCGGCTGGGCGCAGGATTCGCCACCGATTCCTCAACGGCTTCCCGGACGCAACTCGGCGCGCCCGAATGGGATCCCGCGCTGCTCGACATCTTCGGTGTCCCGGTGGAGTCGCTGCCCGAGATCATGGACACCGCCGGAGACCTCGGCGCCTTGCGCCACGAGTCGTGGCCGGTCGAGCTGCCGCTGCGCGCACGGTGCGTGGACCAGCAGGCGGCGCTCGCGGGGGCCGGCTGCGTGGAGCCGGGACTCGTGAAGGCCACTTACGGCACCGGCGTGTTCGTGCTCGGGCACGCGGGCACCGAGCGGCCCGAGCCCGGCGGCGGCCTGCTTCCGACGGTGGCCTGGCGAGTCGATGGCCGGGTCGAGTGGGCGATCGACGGCGGCGTGTTCACCGCCGGGGCCCTGTTCGAGTGGTTCAGCCGCGATCTCGGCTTGGCTGCAGACCCCGCCGCGTTGACCGCGGCTGCCGCGGAGGTGGAGGATGCGGGCGGGGTACGCGTCCTGCCGGCGCTCTCCGGGGTGGGCGCCCCGTGGTGGAAGCCCGGGGCGCGCGGCGTGATCGCAGGGTTGACGGCGGGGACCCGGCCAGCGCACGTGGCGCGCGCGGCCCTGGAGGCGATCGCGTGGCGGGTGGCGGACGTGGTGAGCGTCATCCGCGAGACCGTGCCCGTCGAGGTCCTTCG
>WNFU01001295.1_pt1 | contig 52543 bp, 53 predicted proteins | sample 5400121 | NCBI WGS metagenome assembly WNFU01 (sample SAMN13153360, study PRJNA577476) | soil metagenome | isolation source: 100 cm soil or saprolite under grassland replicate 1 | place: USA:California | collected 2016-06-15 | reverse complement strand
CGCGGTGTTGGTCGTCGATCAGCTCGTCAAGGCATGGATCGTGGGTGCCGGCACGTTCCAGGTCGGCCGTCCCGTGGAGATCGCGGGCGACTTCGTCCGGATCACCCTGTCGCACAACCAGGGTGCGCTGTTCGGGATGTTCCAGGGCTCGGCCCTGCTGTTCGCGCTGGTCAGCCTGGCCGTGCTGGGCATCATCGTCTGGTACGAGGCGCGGGCCGGCCAGGACCTCCTCGTCTCGCTGGCCCTGGGCCTGCTCATCGGCGGCGCGATCGGCAACCTCATCGACCGGCTGCGGCTGGGCTACGTCGTGGACTTCGTGGACGCCGGCATCGGCGGCTGGCGCTGGTACACGTTCAATGTCGCCGACGCGGCGATCAGCACGGCGATCCTGCTCCTGATCATCCTGGCCGTCTGGCCGCAGCGCGGCACGGCGGCCTGACCGCATGGTTGCCGCGGAGACCCGCGACCTCACGGTGCCCGATGGGATCGGCCCGATCCGGGTGGATCGCTACCTGACCGACGTCACGGGCCTGTCGCGCAGCCGCGTCCAGCGGCTCATCGCGGCCGGCCATCTCACCGCGGCCGGTCTCCCGTTGCGGGCCAACGCGCTGGTTGGGCCGGGCGACCGGCTGCGGCTCGTCATCCCGCCGTCCGCGCCGCTCGAGCTGATCCCGGAGCCCGACATCGCGCTGGACGTCGTCTTCGAGGACGACGACCTGCTCATCATCGACAAGCCGGCCGGGCTGGTGGTCCATCCGTCGCCGGGCCATGACTCTGGAACGCTCGTTCACGCCCTGCTGGGACGGGCGGTGGGGACCGGCGCCGAGGCACCCGAGCTGGCATTCGGCGGGATCGGTGGGGTCCTGCGACCGGGCATCGTCCATCGCCTGGATCGCGACACGAGCGGGCTGCTCATGGTCGCCAAGAACGATGCGGCCCAGGCCAGCCTGATGGCTCAGCTCAAGGCCCGCCGGGCGAAGAAGACGTACCTGGCCCTGGTCCAGGGCAGCGTCGCGGCCGCGCTCGGCCGGATCGAGGCCCCGATCGGGCGGGATTCCCGGCACCGGATGCGGATGGCCGTCACCGCCGATGGCCGGCGGTCGACGACCGGCTACCGGGTCCGCGAGCGCTTCCCCGGATGGACGCTCCTGGAGGTCGACCTGGTGACCGGCCGAACCCACCAGATCCGGGTCCACCTCGACGCAATCGGCCATCCGGTGGCCGGCGATCCGCTGTATGGCACGGGGACTTCACGGCGGGGGCCGGAGGGCCTGGCTCGGCTGTTCCTCCACGCCTGGCGACTGGAGCTGAACGCGCCGTCGGACGGCCGGCTCATCCGGGCCGAGGCGCCCCTGCCAGCCGAGCTGGAGCGGGTGCTGGACGGCCTCCGGGCGGCGGTGGCGGCCCGGTGAGCTCGCCGACGGACGGACCGACGCTGACCTACGGTGCGCCAGGTGCGCTCCTGGTGATCATCAGCGGCCCGTCAGGGGTGGGCAAGGACACCATCATCGAGGCGCTACGGCGGCGACCCCGTGAACGCGACTATCACTTCGTGGTGACCTACACCACGCGAGCGGCCCGGCCGGGCGAGGTCGACGGGGTCTCCTATCAGTTCCTCAGCCCAGAACGGTTCCTGGAGCTGAAGGCCGCCGGCGAGCTGCTCGAGGCCACCAACGTGCACGGCAACTGGTACGGCACCCCCAGGCCGCAGGTCAGCCAGGCGCTCGCGGCCGGACGCGACGTCATCCTCAAGATCGACGTTCAGGGTGCGCAGACCGTCAAGAAGCGAATCCCCGACGCGGTCCTGATCTTCGTCGTCCCGCCGTCCCTGGAGACGCTGTTCCAGCGGCTCAAGGCGCGGGCCACCGAGTCGGTCGACGATCTGGAGCTGCGTCAGCGCAACGCGGCGCTGGAGCTGGCTCGCCAGGATGACTACGACTATGTCGTGGTGAACGAGACCGGCGAGGTGGAGCCGACGGCCGCCCGCATCGACGAGATCATCGCCGCGGAGCACCGCGACCATCCGGACCGCCGGCTCCCGATCTAGTCCCGACCCGGGCCGCGCTGCCCTGGGGTGAGCCGCCGGCCGGCGGCCACTGCCACAATGGACCCCATGCCGATCGAGTCGTCGCAGGCGACACTGGACCTGGCGCCACCGGCGCCGCCGGCGGAAGCCGGACGACTGGTCGAGATCGCCGTGGATGCCGCCGGGGGGGCAGGCCGGCGGACGTACACCTACCTGGTGCCCTCGGCGCTCGCGGATCTGGCCGTGGGCGAGGCCGTCCTCGTCGACTTCGGCCGGCGGCAGGCGCTCGGCATCGTGGTCGGTGAGGCGAGCGCCGACCCGGCGGTCGCCGCCAGGCCGGTGGTCGACCGCGTCCGGGCCGACGGGCCCCTGCTGCCGCCCCTCTCGCTCGGGCTGGCCCGCTGGATCGCCGAGACCTACCTCGCCCCCACGACTCTCGTGGTCCGCGCGTTCTTGCCGCCGGGGCTCCTCGAGCGGCTCGAGCTCGTGGCCGAGCTGGCTCCGGCGGACGACGGCCGCGCCCCGACCCATGCCGATGCGCCACCGGGCATCGCGCCAGATGCGCCGCGGGGCATCGAGCCCGAGGGGTCAGAGGACGCGGATATCCTCGACCAGCTCGCCGCCCGCCCGAGGGCCGTCCGCGAGCTGTCCTCGGCGGAAGGACGGGCCCAGCTCCTGCGGCGATTGCGGGCGCTGGCGGCGAGCGGCCGCATCACCCTCGACTGGACGCTGACGGCGGCCGGCGCCGCGCCGCGCTTCGAACGCCACGTTGGTCTGACAGATCCCGGCAGCGTGGTGGCCGAGGCGCTTGCCGACGGCCGCAAGCCGGGCGGACGGCCGATCGGCCCGCGCCAGGCGACGCTGCTCGCGGAGCTGGCAGCCGACCGGCGGTCGGAACCGGTCGCGGCCGAGCTGGCCGCGAGGCATGGACCCGGCGCGATCGCCGGCCTCGTCCGCCGGGGCCTCGTCGAGATTCGCGTCCGGCGGCACGAGCGGCTGCCGCTGGCCCGCCGGCCGGCCGGGCGACGAGGCGCCAAGCCGCCGGAGGCGGCATTTACCGCCGCTCAGGCGGACGCGATCGGCCGCGTCCGTGAGGCGATTGCCAGGCGGGACCCGACCCCGTTGCTCCTGGATGGCGTCACCGGGTCCGGCAAGACCGCCATCTACGTGGAGGCGATCGTCGCGGCGCTGGAGGCCGGCCGACCGGCGCTCGTGCTCGTCCCGGAGATAACGCTCGCACTGCCACTGGTCGACCGGTTGCGGGCCGACGTCTCGGCAGAGACGGCCCTCATCCACTCCGGGCTGGCGCCGGGCGAGCGGGCCGACGAATGGCGGCGAATCCGGGCGGGCGGCGTCCAGGTCGTCGTCGGCACCCGGCTGGCGATCGGCGCCCCGTTGGCTGACGCCGGCGTCGTCATCGTCGACGAGGAGCACGATGCGGCCTACAAGAGCGACCGGACGCCCCGATTGCAGGCGCGCGATGCGGCGATCGAGCTCGGGCGACGAGCCGGGGCCGCCGTCATCCTGGGCAGCGCTACGCCCGCGGTCGAGACGCTCGGCCGGGCCCGGCTCGGGAGATACCGGCGGGTGGTCCTCCCGACACGACCGAGCGGCGCCCCGCCCCGCGTCGAAGTCGTGGATCTGCGAGCGGAGCTCGCCGAGGGCAACCGCGGCCTCCTGTCGGGCCGGCTGGCGGCCGCGCTGTCCGCGCTGGACACGACGGCAGGCGAGCGGGCCATCCTCGTCATCAACCGGCGGGGCACGGCGTCGGCGGTCATCTGCCGGGACTGCGGGACCGCCCAGGCATGCCCAGAGTGCGCCCGGCCGCTCGTCTTCCACCAGGCCGGCATGACCCTGCGCTGTCACCACTGCGGCCGGGCATCGCCGTTGGCCGCGCGCTGCCCGACCTGCGGATCGCCGCGAATCCGGTACCTGGGCGGCGGCACTCAGCGTGTGGAGGCCGAGGTCCGGGCCCGCTTTCCGATGCTCCGTGTTGGCCGCCTGGACCGGGACGTCGCGGAGCGGCGCGAGGCGGCCGAGCGGGTGGTGGCCGCCTTCACCGACGGCCGGCTGGACGTGCTCGTCGGCACGAGCCTCGTGGCCAAGGGCATGGACATCCCGGAGGTGACCCTCGTCGGCGTCGTCTCGGCGGACGTCGCGCTCAACCTGCCCGACGAGCGAGCCGCCGAGCGGACGTACCAGCTCCTCGCCCAGGCGGTCGGACGGGCTGGCCGCGGAGCGACGCCGGGCTTCGCGCTGATCCAGAGCTATCAGCCCGAGCACCCGGCCATCCAGGCCGTCGTCCGCGGCGATCCTGCCGCGTTCTACGATGCGGAGCTGACGACACGGGAGCGGTGGTCCGCCCCGCCGTTCGGCCGCTACGTGAAGCTCACCGTGGGCCTGCCCGATCCCGCCGCCGCGGAACGGGAGGCACAGGCCATGGCCGATCGCCTGCGCGGCGTCGCCGTCGATCGCGGCGAGCAGGTCGCGGTCATCGGGCCGGCGCCGGCCTATATCGCCCGGCGGGCGGAACGCTGGCGCTGGAACGTCGTGCTGCGTGGCCCGAATCCGACCACGATCCTGGACGGTGGGCTGGAGGCACCGTGGTCGGTCGACGTCGACCCCGAGTCGCTTCTCTGACGGTACCGGCTCGCATCCGGCGGACAGCGCACGCGTTCGAGCCGCCGCATCGGCCTCACCATTACGGAACGCCAAAGCCAGCCGGGACTGGCGGCTCGGGCGGCGTTTGGGGCCCTTGCCAGCCTGGAGATCAGCTCGATCGATGCGCGAGGGATAACGGCCGCGTTCCAGCCCGCTGCCGCAGTTCGGGTCGCTCAACTTTCGCCAGATACTGATCGGGCCGATGCGGAAAGGCCACGGATGAGCCCGAGGCCCGCGCCCCGGTGGGAGTCCCCGCTCGGCGGGTCCATCTGGGCGGCCAGGGCCGTTCGCTATACTCGCGGCCGTGAGCGTCAAACCCATCGTCATGCTCGGCGACCCGCGCCTGCGACTCAAGGGAGAGCCGGTCGAGAGCTTCGGCAAGAGCCTCCACGAGCTGCTCGATGACCTCGCCGATTCGATGCGGGCCGCCCCCGGCGTCGGGTTGGCCGCCCCCCAGCTCGGCGAGCCGCTGCGCTGCTGCGTGATCGAGGTCGAGGGCCGCCTCCACGAGCTGGTGAACCCCGCCATCGTGCGTTCGAGCGGCAACGATCGGGACCTGGAGGGGTGCCTGTCCATCCCGGGTTACGTCGCCTATGTGACGCGCCGAGAGCGCGTCTGGGTGATGGCCCAGAATCGCCTCGGGCGCACGATCAAGGTCGCCGGCAGCGGGCTCTTGGGTCGCGCCCTTCAGCACGAGCTCGACCACCTCGACGGCAAGCTCTACATCGACTACCTCGATTCCATGGACGAGCTCATCGCCGTTGGAACGGGCGACGAGGAAGAAGAGGCCGCAACCCGCGCGACAGCGCTGGCGTGACCGAGCCGGCCCGGACCGTCTTCTTCGGGTCGGGGTCGTTCGCGGAGCCGATCCTGGAGGCCCTGGCCGGCGCGCCGGAGGTCAATCTGGTAGCGGTCGTGAGCGCCCCGGACCGGCCGGCGGGACGACAGGGCAGGCTCGCCGCCGTCCCGGTCACGAAGCGCGCGCGCGATTTCGGCCTGGCGCTCCTCCAGCCGCCGCGTCTCCGGTCGCCCGAGGTGGCCGCCACCATAGCCGCCCTCCAACCACGACTCGGCGTGCTGGCGGACTACGGTCAGATCGTTCCGCCCCAGGTCCTGGACCTCTTTCCGGCCGGCATCCTCAACGTCCACCCGTCGCGCCTGCCCCGTCACCGCGGGGCCACTCCGGTCCCCGCCACGATCCTAGCCGGAGACCCGCTGGCCGGCGTGACGATCATCCGGATGGACGCCGGGCTGGACACGGGACCGATCGTCGCCGCCGTCGATTGGCCCCTGGCCGGGACCGAGACCGCGCCCGAGCTGGAGGCCAGCGCCGCCCGGTTCGGAGCAGAGCTCCTGGGGACGGCCCTCGGTGGCTGGCTCGACGGCAGCCTGGCGGCACGGCCCCAGGACGAGGCGGCGGCGACGCTCACGCGGCCGCTCCGCCGCGAGGACGGCCGGCTGGATCCTGGGAAGGGCGCCGCCGCCCTGGAACGCCAGGTTCGGGCCTATCAGCCGTGGCCGGGCAGTTTCGTCGAGGCCGACGGGCGGCGGCTCCTGGTATGGGCGGCGGAGGTCGTCCCGGAGGGCGCCGGCGATGCGCCGGGTCGCCTGGAGCCCGACGACGATGGCCTGGCGCTCACTACCGCCGGCGGCCGGGTTCGACTGGTCGAGGTACAGCCGGCCGGCGGCCGCCGGATGTCCGCCGGCGAGCTCCTGCGCGGTCGGCCGGGCCTGGCCGGTGCCACCGTCACGTGACGAAGGATGAGGCTCGGCGCGGCGCGTTCGATGAGGCGGGGCGCGACGCTCGACCAGCGCCCGCGCGACCCCGTGCGACAATGACGGGCCGATGACCACCGCTGCGGCATCGCCGCCGCCCACCATCCTTCCTGCCGGCGCCGCCGCCGGAGACGCTCGTCCGGGCCTGTCCGGGATCTCCCCGGAACGGCTGTCCGCGTGGCTCCACGCCGCCGGCTGGCCTGACTATCGCGGCCGGCAGCTGGCCGAGGCGGTCTGGCGGCGGCACGCCCGCGAGGTGGCCCATCTGCGGCCGCTCCCGGGGGACCTGCGCACCCAGCTCGACAGGGAATTCCGGATCGACACCCTCGTCCGGACCGAGATCCATCCGGCGGATGGCGGCCTGACCGAGAAGGCGCTCCACGTGCTCGGAGACGGCAGCCTGGTCGAGTCGGTCCTCATGCATTACCCGGCCGGGTCCGGCCGGCGCGAGCGCCATACCGTTTGCATCTCGAGCCAGGTCGGCTGCGCGGTGGGCTGCCCATTCTGTGCAACCGGCGAGCTCGGCTTCGGCCGCGACCTCACGACGGCGGAGATCCTGGACCAGGTCCGCTGGGCCGCCCGGCACCTCGCGGCGGATGGCCGCCGATTGACGAACGTGGTGTTCATGGGCGAGGGCGAGCCGCTCCTCAACCTCGACCGCGTGCTGGAGGCCGTGGGCGCCCTGGCCGATCCGCTCCGGTTCGGGCTTGGGGCGCGGCACGTCACCGTGAGCACCTCGGGCGTCGTGCCCGGCATCCGCCGGCTGACCGCCCTCGGCCCGCAGTTCACACTCGCCATCAGCCTGCACGCGGCTCGCGATCCACTTCGTGACGTGCTGGTGCCGCTCAATCGCCGCTGGCCGGTGGCAGAGGTCGTTGCCGCCGCTCGCGACCATGCCCACGTCACCCGACGCCGGATCAGCTACGAGTACACGATGATCGGCGGTGTGAACGACACCGAGGCCGATGCGGTCGCCCTGGTCGAGCTGCTTCGGGGCGATCTGGCCCACGTCAATCTCATACCCATGAACCCGGTTGCCCATACGCCCTGGACGGCCAGCCCGATGGCCGTCATCGAGACGTTCGCGGGCCGTGTGCGGGCTGCCGGCCTGTCGGTCACGATCCGGCGCAATCGCGGCCAGGAGATCGGGGCGGCCTGTGGACAGCTCGCCGCCGAGCACGCCGGCGGGCCGCCGCCGGCCGCGGTTGCCAGGCGCCGCGAGCGGCTGGTGGCCGACAGCGCTGCCGCGCTGCGCGGCGAGCGGAGCCGCGCCGATGCACCGGTCGTCGCGGGCGCAGCCGACGCCGGCGGGCCGCCCGTCCTCGCCGGCGACCGGAGCGCCTGAATGGCGGCAGGGCGTGCCCGCGTCGCCGCCAGCATCCTCGACGCGGACCTGTCCAACCTCGCCCATGCGGTCCGACGCGTCGAGAAGGCGGGCGCCGACCGGATCCATCTCGACGTCATGGACGGTCACTTCGTCCCGAATCTGACGTTTGGCCCCCGGACGATCCAGGCGCTCCGACCGCGCACGCGGCTGCCATTCGACGCGCATCTCATGATCTCCAACCCCGGTCGCCACGTGGACGACTACATCGCGGCCGGCTGCGACTCGATCACGATCCACGTCGAGGTCCAGGAGCTGGAACCGATCGAGCCGACACTTCGCGCGATCCGGGCCGCGCGACGAGCCGCCGGGCTGGCCCTCAAGCCGGGTACGCCGCTGGCGGCCCTGGAGCCCTACCGGGAGCTGCTCGACATAGTCATGGTCATGACCGTCGAGCCGGGCTTCGGCGGGCAGACGTTCATGAAGGACGTCGCGGCCGACAAGCTCCTCGCCGCCCGGCAGCTGCTGCGGCACGTGCCCGTCACCGGCGAGGTTCATGTGGACGGCGGGATCAATCGCGAGACCGCCGAGTTCGCCGGTGCGCAGGGGACCGACGTCTTGGTCGTGGGCTCGGCTCTGTGGGTGAAGGGTCACGACATGGCGCGCGAGATCCGGTTGATCCGGGCACTCGCCGACGAGGGATATCAATACGGCCTGAACGACGGCGAGCCGCCGATTCCGCGTGACAAGTGGACGACGTTCGTGAGCCTGCCGAAGCACATCGCCGACCGCGCGATGGCCGAGATCGAGAATGGCAACATCCCGGTCATCGTCCTTCGGGGCCTGGGCGGGCGGATCAACCCGGACGGCGTCCGCGACTACGAGGTCGCCGTGCCCCTGTCGGCCGCCGAGCTGACCACGGAACGGCACGCGACCGCCCGCGATGCCTGGCTGGCCGAGGCCGATGCCTGGCGGGAACGGCTTACCGCCGAAGCCGACGCGCGTGGTGGCGCGGAGGCCGCCAGCGGGCCCGGTCGGAACGGGGCCGAGGCCCGGATCCCGGGCCGGTGACCGGCGAGCTGCGGGATGAGCTGACCGTCGCAGTTCCGCCGCCACCGGCTCCAGATCCCGCGCTGGCGCTGGGCCGCCGCAACGACCGCATCCTGCTCGTCGCGATCGGCGGCTACATCGTCCTTCTGTCGGCCCTCATGCTGGCCCGCGGCGTCTCGATCACGCCGGACGTCCTGCTCGTCGCGCTGGGCCTGGCGGCCGTCATCGTGGGCCGAGGTCGCCTGTTCCTGCGCGACTGGATCCCGTTCATCGGGCTCTTCTTCGCCTACGAGCTCATGCGCGGCTATGCCGACAACTTCGGCGCAGGGATCCACGTGACCGACGTCATCGATGCCGAGCGGCTCATCTCGTTCGGCTACCTGCCAACCCAGGTCCTTCAGCAGTGGCTCCACCCGGCCAGCGGCCCGGACCTGCTGGCGGTGGCAGGCACCATCTTCTATTTCCTCCACTTCCCGCAGCCTCTCGCGGTGGGCTTCTTCCTGTGGCTGCGCCACCGGCGGGTCTACTACGACTTCGTCGCCGCGCTCATCGTGCTGTGCATGGCAGGCTTTGCCACCTACCTGGTCCTGCCGGTCGCGCCCCCGTGGTGGGCCCAGCAGCACGGCTACCTGCCGACGGTGGACGGCGTGCCGGCGATCCTCCACCTCAAGGACCAGGGCTTCGAGACCATGGCCCGGGCGCTCGGCTTCGACGGCAGCTACATCTACAGCTATGCGATCTACGACATCAACCCCAACGAGGTGGCGGCCTTCCCGTCGCTCCACGCGGCGTTTCCGTTCCTCGCCTTCCTGTTCGCCCGCCGGACGTTCGGCCGGATCGGCTGGTCCATGCTCGCGTACTCGGCCGGTGTCTGGTTCAGCATCGTCTACCTGGGCGAGCACTACGTCGTCGATATCCTGGGCGGCCTGGTCTATGCCGCGGTCGCCTACTGGGCGATCATCCACGCACCGGCCTGGCTCCGGCGAGTGGTCGACCGGGCTGCCGACTCCGAGCTCGAACGGGGCGTGGAGGCGGACGATGCGGGCGATCGGACCGCGCTCCGCCGGCTCGGACGGCGCGTTCGCTGGATGCTGGTCGGCCAGGGCACGGTCGTCGCCATCGCCGGGATCGCCGGGATCGTGCTGATCGGCGGCCTGGGCCTGGCCGGCGGCGCCGGCACTCCGCTCTACCTGGTGCCATGGGCCCTGCTCGTCGGAGGCGCCTGGCGGGCCGCCGCCGGCCTGCTGTCGCGCTGAGCGGCGATGCGGGCACTCCTGCAGCGGGTGAGCCGGGCCGAGGTGCGCGTTGGTGACGACGTCGTCGGATCGATCGGGCGCGGCCTCCTCGTCCTCGTGGGCGTCGGCCTCGGGGACGACGAGGCGACGGCCGCGGCGCTCGGCCGGCGCGTCGCCGAGCTCCGGATCTTCGCCGACGAGGCGGGTCGGACCAACCGCTCCCTGGTCGAGGTCGGCGGGGCGGCGCTCGTGGTATCGCAGTTCACGCTCTACGCCGATACCCGGCGTGGCCGGCGACCGGGTTTCACCGAGGCGGCACCTCCGGCTGTCGCGATCGCGCTGTTGGATCGGCTCTGTACGGCACTGGAGGGCGCGGGCGTCCCGGTGGCTCGCGGCCGCTTCGGCGCCGTCATGGCCGTCGAACTGGTCAACGACGGGCCGTTCACGATCTGGCTCGACACGGTGGACGTGGCCGGCCGCTAGCCGTGCCGCACGTCGTAGTCCGAGCATTGCTATATCGCGGCCCAAGCGGCTCGTTTGGACCATCTCCCGGTGCGTTGGCGAGTCCAACGGCCTCCCGTAACGATGCTCGGAATAATCCGGGCCTAAGCGGAGCCCTGCCGGGCTGGCGAGCTGTCCCGTAACGATGCTCGGAATATTCGATGGGTTGGTACCGCACCGTCCCGCCCAGCCCCAGACACGCTGAACCCCCGGTCGCGCTCCGCGCCGGGGGCCCCGGTATGTAGCTAGACGACTACTTGGCCGCCTTGGTGAGCGTCCGCCGGCAGCGGGTGCAGACGAGTTGCTTCGTCGCTACGCCGTTGCGGACGACCAGAAGCGGCTGCAGGTTGGCGTGGAGGCGGCGGTGGGTTCGAACGCGGTTCATGCCCGACGATTGCGGGTTGAAGCCGCCCATCGACCCTTTGCCGCAGATCGTACAGGCGCGGGCCATCGTGGTCCTCAGGATTTGGTGGCAGTTGGGCGTCCGGCCCGAGAGGGGCCCGAACGGGGCGGTATGATAGCACGCGGGTTGAGCCCGGCCGATCGCCCACGACCGCCCGCCCACACGCGGGCCCCCGCAGCGAGGACCGTCAGCCGCATGCCCGAGCGTCGCGTCCAGGGGCGCTCTGCCGTCACCCGGCGAGCCATCACCGACATCGTTCGTACCGCCGTGCTCGGCAGCTACGGCATCGCCGGATTCGCGTCCCCGCGGCCGATCGATCGCCTGGTCCGCTGGCTTCGGCTCGGCGAGCCGGCCATCCGCATCCGGTACGACGACGGGCTGCGAATCGTCCTCCATGTTCGAGTGGCATATGGGCTGCCGGTGGCGGAGGTGGCCCGGCAGGTCGAATCGGCGGTTCGCTTCGCCGTCGGACGGGCCCTGGGTCGAGGGGTCGACGTCCTGACGATCCGCGTGGACGGCCTGGACGATCGGGCCAGTGGCGCTCCGCCGTCCTCGGCTGCCCAGCCAGCCGGCGAGGGTCCCGCCGCCGGGCCGGACGCCGCCATAGATGGCCCCGCGCCGGCGACAGCGCCGGGCGCTGCGCCGGAGCGAGCGCGGGACGCTGCGCCGGAGCGAGCGCCGGACCCCACGCCGAACGGCCGGCCACGGAATGGCCGCCCCGCCGTCCGTCGGCTGCCCGACGGCGGGACGCCGGCCGCCCAGACACCCGTGGCTCCGACCGGGGGCGAGACATGACGAGGCGCTCGTGCGACGGAGCGGGTCTCCTCGCGGCGTTCCGGGCGGCCGTCGAGAACCTGGAGCGCCACGTCGACGAGATCAACGAGCTCAACGTCTTTCCGGTCCCTGACGGCGACACGGGTTCGAACATGCTGGCCACGGTCCGGGTGGCCCTGGCCGAAGCGGAGGCTGCCGCCGGCGGCACGGCCGCGGAGATCGCCACCGCGATCAAGCGCGGGGCGCTCCACGGCGCCCGTGGCAACTCGGGCGTCATCACCAGCCAGATCTTCGGCGGCATGGCCGAGGCGCTCGGCGGGAAGAAGCGGTTCAACGGGCTCGATCTCGCGTTCGCCCTGCGAAAGGGCGTCGAGCGGTCGTACCAGGCGGTCAAGGAACCGGTGGAGGGCACGATCCTGACGGTCGTCCGCGACGCCGCCGACGCCGCCGTGGCGGCCGCCGAGCGCGACCCCGATCTCGAGACGGTCCTGGCCGCGACCGTCGACGCGGCCGAGAAGTCCGTCGCGCGAACGCCCACCCTGCTGGCGGTCCTGCGCGAGGCAGGCGTGGTGGATTCGGGGGGCCAGGGCTTGTTCCGGCTCTTCCAGGGAGCGCTCCTGCTTCTCGCCGGCCAGGCGCCGGGCGCCGATGCCCGGCCGGGCCCGGCGCCGCGCCTGGCGTTCGTGGTCGCCGGCGCAGATGAGGGCCACGGCTATGAGACCGTCTTCTTCGTCCGTCCGTCCGGGCGCCGCCGACTCGATCTCGACGCGCTCCGCGATCACCTCGGGGCGGTCGGCGAATCGGTGATTGTGGCGGGCGACGGGACCGAGGCGAAGGTCCACATCCACAACGAGCGTCCCGACCAGGTCATCGCGTACGGCCTCTCGATCGGGATCCTGACCGACATCTCGGTCGTCAACCTGGACCATCAGACGGCCGACGTCCGCGATCGCCGCGTCGGCGAGCTCGTGCGACCGGCCCCAACGAGCCCCGGCGGCGACGGTCAGGCCGAGGCCGACGATGCCGGCCAGCAGTCCGGCCAACGGTCCGACCGACGGTCGACCCAGGCTTCGGCGCCCGGAATGCTGCCGCCCGTCCCGTCTACACCACCGTCGATCTGGATCGACCCGCGCGTTCGCAACGGGGCCACGATCCCCATGGCAATCGTGGCCGTCGCCTCCGGCGAGGGGCTGGAGAAGGAGTTCCGCGACCGCGGCGTGTCGGCCATCGTCCGCGGCGGCCAGACCGCCAATCCGTCGACGGGCGAGCTCCTCGCGGCCGTCGACCGGCTGAACGCGACCGAGGTCGTCATCCTGCCCAACAACAAGAACGTGATGCTGGCCGCGCGGCAGGTCGTGGAGCTCGCGACCAGGCCCATCCACGTCGTCCCGACCCGCAACGCGGTCGAGGGCCTGGAGGCGGTGCTGGCAGTGAACCCGGCGCTGGCCGTGGCGGAAAACGTCGCCCGGATGACCGAGCAGAGTCGGAGCGTGCAGACCATGCAGGTGACGACGGCGACACGCGACGCCAAGGTGAGCGGCCGGCGGGTCAAGCGCGGCCAGACGATCGTCCTCGATCCGGACGAGGGGCTGGTCGCGGTCCATCGTGACCGGACCGCCGCGATCCTGGCCGCCCTGGCCACGCTGCGGCCGGGCTTCGAGCTCGTCAACCTGCTGTACGGGGAGGGCGCCGACCTGCCCGAGGCAGAGGCGCTGGCCCGACAGGTGCTCGAGGCGTTTCCCGGCGTGGAGGTGGACGTCGGCCGAGGCGGCCAGCCGCTGTACCCGTTCCTCCTCGCGGTCTGGTAGCGGTGTCCCGCACGGCATCGCCCCGCCAGCCGCCTGGCCCACCGCCGTCACTCGTTCCGCTGGATCCCGCGGCGATCCTCGCAGCGCGGGTCGGCGAGAGCGGCCTGCGCTCGATGACCGCGATCCGGCGGTCGCTGGGCCGCCTCGGCGTGGCGACGGTCCGCGACCTGCTGTTCCACCTGCCGCGGCGGTATGACGACCTTCGCGAGATGCGCCTGCTCGGCGACCTGACCTGGGTGGAGGAGGGGACCGTCGTCAGCGCCCGGGTCCGGGTCGTGGACGTCCGCGTGGAGGCGTCGTTCCGGCGGCGGATCCAGCGAACGATCGCCGTCCTCGAGGACGACACCGGCACGATCGAGTCGACGTGGTTCGGGCGGCGCTACATCGAGCGCCGGCTCCACGCCGGTGACCGGGTCATCGTCTCCGGCAAGTTGAAGCGGTTCGGCCGCAGGCTCACGCTCGACAACCCTGACTTCCAGCCCGAGGGCAACGACGACGAGCTGCTCCACGTCGGGCGGATCGTGCCGGTCTACCGGCTGACCGCCGGGCTGACCGCGAACCGGTTGCGCATCGCGATGCGCGAGGCGCTCGACCGGGCAGGCCGGGCGTACCCGGAGTACCTGCCGCGGTCGATCCGCAAAGGTGAGGACCTCGTACCCATCGGGGCCGCGCTCGAGGAGGCCCACTACCCGGCGTCGTTCGATGGCCGCGATGCCGCCCTGCGACGGATCGCCTTCGACGAGCTGCTCGCGCTCCAGCTGGGGATGGTCGGCCGGCGGCGGCAGCGCGGCAGGGACGCCGCGCGGCCGATCGTCATCGACGACGCCACCGACGCAGCGCTGCAGGCCGCCCTCACCGGATCCCTCTCGCGCAAGCACGACCGCGAGGTCGCCCTGACGGTCGATCAGGCCGCGGCGATCGCCGACCTGCGGGCCGACCTCGCCCGATCGACGCCGATGCTTCGCCTCCTCCAGGGCGACGTCGGATCGGGCAAGACGGCCGTCGCCGCCTACGCGCTTGCCGCTGCCGCGAGGGCCGGTCTCCAGGGCGCCATCCTCGCCCCGACCGACCTCCTGGCACGCCAGCACCACAAGACGCTGAGCTCGCTGCTGGAGGACGCCGGGGTCCCGGTCGAGCTGCTCACCGGGTCGCTGTCGGCCGCGGCGTCGCGGCACACGCTCGAGCTCGTCGCCTCCGGCATGGCCGCGGTCGTCGTCGGTACGCACGCGCTCATCCAGGAACGGGTCTCGTTCGCGGCGCTCGGCCTCGTCATCATCGACGAGCAGCACCGCTTCGGAGTCGAGCAGCGGGGCCAGCTCGAGGCGAAGGCCGGCGGCCATGCGCCGCACGTCCTGCTGATGACCGCGACGCCGATCCCGCGGACACTCGGCCAGGTCCTGTATGCGGACCTCGACGTGTCCGACCTGCGGACGTCTCCGGAAGGTCGGATTCCCATCGCGACGGGGATCAAGCGGCCGGACGACCTGGGGTCGACGTGGGAGTGGGTCCGGGCGGAGGCGGCCGCCGGACACCGCATTTTCGTCGTCGTTCCCCTCATCGACGAGGCCGAGCCTGACACCGCCTCCGGAGAGCTGTTCGCCGACACGTCGGCCGTCGCCGCCGAGGCGGAAGCGGTCCGGCTCCGCTCGCTCCTGGCACCGCTGAAGGTCGGCCTCGTCCACGGCCGGATGAGGGCCGCCGAGCGAGACGCCGAGATGGCCCGCTTTCGCGACGGCGATCTCGAAGTCCTCGTCGGGACGACCGTGGTGGAGGTCGGCGTCGACGTGCCCGAGGCGACGATGATGATCGTGGAGGGAGCCGACCGGTTCGGTCTGGCGCAGCTCCACCAGCTCCGCGGCCGGGTCGGCCGGGGCACGGTCAGGTCGTACTGCGTCCTCGTCTCGGACACCACCGACGAAACCGCCCAGGCCCGCCTGAAGGCGGTCAGGGAAACCCAGGACGGTTTCGAGCTTGCCGAGGCGGACTTCAAGCTGCGCCGTGAGGGGGACGTGCTGGGCTTCGCCCAGAGCGGCTTCCCCCGCCTGCGTGTCGCCTCGCTCCAGCGGGAGGATCATCGCAAGCTCGCCGCGGCGGCGCGGCGCCACGCCGAGCGATTGCTGAACGCCGAAGGCGAGCTGGAGGCGACCGCCAGAGACGCGGACGTTGGCGCCCTCGATCGCGAGCTCGAGGACGGCTGGCTGGCCCGGGTGGCGGCCGGCGAGGGCGGCGAGACCGCCAGCGCCGCCTGACGAGAATGGCCCGCCCATGACCGGCGAGCCGTCGACGCCGGCCGACATGCGTGCGGCGGTCAGCTGGGTCGTGCTCGACGTCGGCGAGACCATCGTGGATGAGACGCGGATGTGGCACGAGTGGGCCGACATTCTCGGCGTGCCCCGGTTCACGCTGGCCGCGACCTTGGGCGCGGTGATCGCACGCGGCGAGCACCATACCCGGGTGTTCGAGCTGGTCGCGCCCGGAATCGACCGTCAGGCCGCGCGGGAGGCCCGGCCGGGGACGCCGATCCCGATGCGGGTGGAGCTCGGGGACCTCTACCCGGACGCGATCGACGCGATCGATGGCCTGCGCCGCGCCGGTTTCCGGGTCGGCGTCGCCGGCAACCAGCCGACGGCGACGGAGGCCGCCCTGCGCTCGATCGGGCTCGACCTCGCCCTCGTGGCCAGCTCCGAACGATGGGGGGCCACCAAGCCCGAGCCGGCGTTCTTCGAGCGACTCGTGGAGGTCGCCGGAGTGCCCGCTGCAGAGGTGGCGTACGTCGGCGACCGCCTCGACAACGACGTTTGGCCCTCGTTGGCGGCGGGCCTGTTGCCGGTCTTCCTGCGACGGGGTCCGTGGGGGCGGATCCAGGAGACGATGGGACCGGTCCCGGCCGAGGCCATCGTGATCGATGGGCTGGCCGAGCTCGTGGAGCGGCTTCGGCCGCTGCCGCCCGCGTCTTCGCGCCTCGTGGGCGGCAGTGCCTGACGCCGGACGGGTCATCGCCGGCCGGGCGCGTGGCCGGCGCCTCGCGGCGCCGGGGGAGGGGACGCGCCCGCTGGCGGACCGGCTCAAGGAGACGCTGTTCGCGATCCTCGAGCCGGAGCTCCCCGGCGCCACGTTCCTCGATCTGTTTGCCGGCAGCGGTGCGGCCGGGATCGAGGCGCTGTCGCGCGGGGCGGCGAAGGTCGTCTTCGTCGATCGCGACCGGACGGCCTGCTCGGTGATCGCGGCGAACCTGCGCTCGACGGGCCTGGCCGGACCCGCTGCCGTCGTGCGCTGCTCGGATGCACTGGCCTATCTCGACGGCGCAGCCGCAGGCGACGGACCGTTCGAGGTCGTCGTGCTGGACCCGCCGTACACGGAGGCCGGCCTGCTCGGGGCCGCCCTCGAACGGCTGGGCGCGGCCGGATTGGTCGCGCCCGGCGGGCGTGTGGTCGCCAAACGGTTCCGGCGCACCGCCATCCCGGCCGCGATCGGCCTGCTAGCATCGGACCGGGAGCGGCGGTTCGGCGAGACGACGCTCACGTTCTACCGGCGCATCGCGGCCGCGGCCGTTGACGCAGGTCCGGACGCCGAGGAGGGTTGATGCAGGTCGCGGTCTATCCCGGATCGTTCGATCCCGTCACCCACGGCCACATGGACGTCGTTGATCGCGCCGCGGCTGTGTTCGACCGTGTCGTCATCGCCGTCCTGGCCAATCCGCGCAAGCAGCCCCTCCTGGCCACGGCCGAGCGGGTCGCCGTCCTACGCCGTTCGCTCGACGAGACCCTCGAACCGGCGACGGCAGGTCGCCTGGAGGTCGCGGCATTCGAGGGCCTGACGGTCGACTTCTGTCACGCGCGCGGGGCGGCCTTCATCGTCCGGGGGCTGCGGGCGATCTCCGACTTCGAGGCGGAGATCCAGCTCGCCCACAACAACCGGATCCTCGCTCCCGACGTGGACACCGTCTTCTTCATGACGTCGCTCGAGCACAGCTACGTGAGCTCCAGCCTGGTCAAGGAGATCGCCATGTTCGGAGGCGACATCTCAGCGATGGTCCCGCTCCCGGCGGCCGAGGCGCTTCGGCGGGCCGTGGCTCGATGAGCCTTCGGCCCGTGCCATAATCGGGCTAACGCCGCGAGGCGGTGGCAGGAGGGCCGGTCCGATCGACATCATGTTCCTGGTCGAGCGACTCGAGTCGATCATTGCCAACGGCAAGAAGCTGCCCCTGACCAACAACGTCGTCATCGACCAGGTGGCCGCCCTCGACCTGATCGACCAGCTCCGCGTTGCGGTTCCCGAGGAGGTTCACGCCGCCAAACGGATCAACTCCCAGGGCGAGCGGATCATCGAGAACGCCCAGCAGGAGGCCGAGCGGGTCGTCGCCCGCGCACAGGAGCAGGCCGCCTTCCTGATCGATGAGCGTGGGCTCACCCAGGCCGCGGAAGAGGAGAGTCGCAGGATCGTCGCCCAGGCCCAGGGTGAAGGCGAGGAAGTCCGACGCGGCGCAGACGAATATGCCGCCGCGGTCCTCATCGGTCTCGAGGGAGACGTCGTCCGCACGCTGCAGAGCATCAAGAAGGGGATCGCTCTCCTGGACGAGCGTCGGGCGGCGCTGGAGGTCGTCGACGGCGGGGCCAGCGACGGCGAGGCCGGCGACTTCGACTTCAACGAGGAGGGCGCGGCCGCCGAAGCCGTTCGGCCGTGAGGGAGAGCGACCCGGGCGGCCAGCTGACGTTCCACGTCGCTCGCCTGCTCGCCGAGGGCCCCGGCGCCAGCCGCGCCTTTCCGGTCGCCGGGGTCATGCTCGACCTGGGCGACGATCTCAGCCAGGCCGACCCCCTCGAGGGAACGGTTCACGTCGTCCGGACCAATCGTGGGCTCCTGGTCACCGGCCGGCTCGAGACGAGCCTGGAGACGCAGTGCAGCCGTTGCCTGAAGGAGATCGAGGTCCCGGTCACGATCGACCTGGAGGAGGAGGCATTGCCCTCGCTCGATCCGGTCACCGGCGCACGCCTGGACGTTGCGGCCGAGCCGGATGCGCTCCGGCTCACCGACCACCACGAGCTCGAGCTCGGCGAGACCGTGCGCGAGGCGATCATGCTGGAAGAACCGATCGCGCCGCTGTGCCGGCCTGATTGTCCGGGACTCTGCTCGGTGTGTGGTGCCGAGCTCTCGAGCGGTCCCCACGACCACGCCGATGCCGACATCGATCCGAGGCTGGAGGTCCTGCGCGGGTTCCGCGCCGACAAGCCGTCGTGACTCGTTCGCGACTGCAGCGATTTGGCCTCCTCCGGCCGGGCTCGTCGTGAGTGCCGGGCCATCGGTCATCCCGCCGCATCGGCCTGATCATTACCTGAACGCATTGCCGGCCCGATGGAGGGGCAATGACCCCTTGTCAGCCCGGTTATCGGCGCGATCGATGCGCCCGCGGATAACGGCCCGCGGCCGAGCTAGCGGCGGCCTCCTGGGCACCGGACTGCGGCCAGCTAATGATCACACCGATGTCCGACGCTGATGCATCAGAGTCCTCTCTGCGGCCGTCCGGTAGTGCGGCCGGTGACGGCCCCCCGTGAGAGTCCACGACGGTCCGGAGGAGGCGTTGGCCAGTAAGATGCCGCCCATGACCCAGAACGACAACGAGCTGCAGATCGTTGACCCCCTGGAGGCTGTGCGTCGGCTAGAGGGTCTGTTCTTCAGAGGCGGCCGCTTCTCGCCGGCAGAATCAGTGGCTCACCTTGGGCAGGAATGCCTTCCAGGTCGGGCCACCACGATATCCATCCGAAATGTGGGGGACTGGTGGATGATCGGGGGGATGTCGACTGGCTTGCACAGGGCGCCGCGGCGGTGTTTGAGCGCGTCATCTCGTACCCCGAGGCCGGCCAAACAGCATGCGCTTCGAGGTGGCGCTGACAGTGTTTGCCGACGACGTACTGGCGGCCCTCGATGGAGAGATCACCTGGATCAAGGGCGACGGTCGATTGTTTCCTCTTTCCGCAGGTGATGTTTGCGATCTTGGCCGCCATGTGGTGGCGTTCAGCTTGAACAACTAGCCCAACAGCGGTGTGGTCTCAGCGCATGTCCGCCCAGGCCGCGCGGTCGACGGCCGGCCGCGGACCGACTACACTCGCCCGTCGGCCGCACATGAGCGAGGTCATACACCCGTGACTCGGCGGCCATCACCAGCAGATCGACCGCGCGCTCGCCGAGACCCGACGCGCATCCGGAAAGGAGCCACGACAGACCATGGGTGTTCCGAAGCGGCGTGTCTCGCACGCCCGTCAGGGCGAGCGCCGCAGCCACCTCGCGATCGGCCTGCCGCGGCTGGACGAGTGTCCCCATTGCCACGAGCGCAAGCAGCAGCACCACGCCTGTCCCAACTGCGGCTACTACGCCGGCCGCCAGGCGCTCGACATCAAGCCCCAGACGGACGAGCGCGCGTCCTCGTAGCGCGCGGCACTGCCGCCCCGCCGCCTGACCGGCCGTGGACCTGAGCGCCGTCAGGCGATTCGAGTCCGAGCGGCCGGTCCGCGTCGCCGTCGACGCGATGGGTGGCGACCACGGGCCGGCCGAGACGGTCCAGGGCGCCCTTCTCCATGCCCGCGACCATCCGGACGAGGAGATCATCCTCGTGGGCAACGAGGCCGTCATCGAGGAGGCGATCGTCGCCGCGGGTCCCGCGCCGGACAACATCCGGATCATCGCTGCCCGTGAGGTCGTCGACATGGACGAGCACCCGGCGGCCGCGGTCCGCCGGAAGCGCGACGCATCGATCAACGTCTGCATGCGCCTGGTCCGCGACGGCCAGGCCGACGCGGTCGTGACGGCCGGCCATACCGGGGCCGGCGTCGCCTCCGCGATCCTCAACCTGCACCGCCTGCCGGGCGTCGATCGGCCGGCGCTGGCCGTCCAGATGACCACGGCGAAGGGCCCGTTCGTCCTGCTCGACATCGGGGCGACGACCGACTCGACCGGTCACAACCTCGCCCAGTACGCCAGGATGGGGGCGCTGTTCGCCGAGCACGTGCTCGGCGTGGTCCGCCCCACCGTGGCCCTCCTGTCCATCGGTGAGGAGGCAGGCAAGGGCGAGCAGCGCGTCCAGGAAGCGACAGAGTTGCTGACCGGCTCGGACCTGAACTTCATCGGCAACGTGGAGGGTCGCCATCTCGTGGAGCATGTCGCGGACGTCGTCGTCTGCGATGCGGCCGTGGGCAACGTCACGATCAAGTTCTTCGAGGGCCTGTCCACCTACATCCTGCGCGGTCTCCTGGGCCGCGAGTTCGAGCGCGACTGGCGCGGCCGCCTGGCCTACCTGCTGATGCGACCGGGGATCGGCCGGATCCGGGAGGTCTTCGACTACGAGAAGCTCGGCGGCTCGCCCCTGCTCGGCGTGCGCGGCACGGTGCTCATCACCCACGGCCGGGCCCGACGCCGGATGATCTCCTACGCGGTGGCGGTGGGCGCGGCGGCCGCTCGGGCGGGCATTCCCCAGGCGATCGAAGACGCGTTTCGCCGCGATCCTCTGACGGCTCCGCGCTCGGCTGAGACGACACGATGAGTGGCGCGGGCCTGGCGGTCGGCCTGCCCGTGATCGAGGAGCTGGTGCGGCTCGCGGCGGTCGAGGTGCCGGGCGTGGCCCGGGTGGGTCGCGGCGGCCCCGCCTGGCGGCGGTGGACCGGCCGGCCCCCCGTCCACGTCGCGCTGAGGGGCCGCGAGGTCGGCGTGGAGCTGGTGGTCGTCGCCCGGCCGGCCCAGCCGCTGGGTCCGCTGGCCGGTGAGGTTCGGGCCGCTGTGACCGCGGCGATCGAGCGGCTATCCCTCGAGCTCTCGTCGCTGAGCGTCGTCGTCGACGGCGTCGGCACCTGATCCCGGCCCACGCTCATGACTGACGGCGGCCGGGCGTCCGGATCGATGCCCGGCCCCGGTCCCGGTCACGGCGACCGTGTCCGGGCCCTGCGTGCCGGGCGGCGTCTGGCCCTGGCGGCCGTCTTCGAGGCCGAGTTCGGACAGCGGACGGCGGGTGCCATCCTGGAGCGCCACCTGGCCGACACCGCGGGCGATCCGTCGGCCGCGCTGGCTCGGGCGATCGTCTCGTCGGTGGTCGCGGCGCGCGATCAGATCGACGCGGAGATCGGCCGTTGGGCGCCTCAATACCCGGTCGTTTCGCTGGCCCGGATGGACCGCGCGCTGCTCCGTTGCGCCCTTGGTGAGGTGCTACACTCCGGCACGACGCCGGCCCGGGTGGCGATCGCCGAGTGGGTCGAGCTGGCACGGATCTACAGTGGAGAACCGATGCGCCGCCTGATGAACGGCGTGCTCGGCCGAATCGCTTCCGAGATGACTCCCGCGTCGGCCCGGCGCGGGGGCTCCCGACCACCAGGACCCCGCGGCAGCTGATCGCACGGCAGCCCGTTCACGAGGAGAGAGTCAGTGGCCACCACCTACGAGCGTCTCAAGAAGATCGTCGTTGAGCAGCTCGGCGTCGACGAGGATGAGGTCAAGCCAGAGGCTTCATTCGTCGACGATCTCAACGCTGATTCCCTCGACCTGGTCGAGCTCATCATGAGCCTCGAGGAAGAGTTTGGGACCGAGATCTCGGACGAGGACGCCGAGAAGATCCGGACCGTCCAGGACGCGGTCGATTACATCGAAGAGCACTCCACCTAGCGGGCCGATCCCGGGCGCGATGGGTCCGGCCGCGTCACTCGCGGCCCGTCTTGGGCTGGACGTCCGCCATCCCGACCTCATCTACCAGGCGCTCGTCCACAGCAGCTACCACCACGAGCACCCGGACGTCGCCGATCAGCACAACGAGCGCCTGGAGTTCCTCGGCGACTCCGTCGTGAGCCTCGCCGTCAGCGAGGCGCTGTACGCCCGACACCCGGACGACGACGAGGGCATGCTGTCGGCCCGCCGGGCGGCCATCGTGTCGACCGCCGGACTGGCTCGACTGGCCGGCCGCATCGAGCTGGGCGATACGCTCCTGCTGGGAGAGGGAGAATCGGCCAGGGGTGGCCGCCTCCGCCCGTCGCTGCTGGCCTCTGCCTTCGAGGCGCTCGCCGGCGCGCTCTACCTGGACCTCGGCTACCCCACCACGCGCGACTGGCTCCTGCGGCTGGCCGCACCGGAGCTGGCCAGCGACGCGTCGATCCTGACCCTCAAGAGTCCCAAGAGTCGCCTCCAGGAGCACACCCAGCGGACGACCGGAGAGCGGCCGCAGTACCGCGTCCTGGCCGCGACCGGACCGGACCACGAGAAGACGTTCCGGATCGAGGTCGTGGTCGGCGGCAGGGTCCTGGGTTCCGGCGTCGGACCGTCGCGTCGCATCGCGGAGACGGCCGCTGCCAGCCAGGCGCTGGAGTCGATGGTCACGGGCGCCGACCGGATGACCGCCGAATCGTGAACGCCCCGGCCCGCCTGCTCGCCCTCCGGTTGCAGGGCTTCAAGTCCTTCGCCGAACGGACCAACGTCGAATTCGGTGCCGGCATCAGCGCCATCGTGGGGCCCAACGGGTCGGGCAAGAGCAACCTGGCCGACGCGCTGCGCTGGGCACTTGGCGAGCAGGGGCGGTCCCTCAGGATCCGTCGGAGCGAGGACGTCATCTTCGCCGGGTCGGACCGGCGGCCCGCGATAGGCATGGCGGACGTCACCCTGGTCCTGGACAACGCCGACGGCCTCCTGCCCGTCGAGTACAGCGTGCTGGAGCTGGGTCGCCGGCTGTACCGCTCGGGCGAGAACGACTACCTCCTGAACCGGCAGCGCGTTCGCCTCAAGGACCTCGTCGACCTCCTGGACGGCGCGCACCTGGCCGACAACGCGTTCCTGTTCATCGGCCAGGGCATGGTCGACCAGGCCCTGGCCCTCCGTCCCGAGGAACGACGCCCCCTGTTCGAGGAGGTCGCCGGCGTCCGGCGCCACGAGCGACGGCGGCGGAAGGCCGAGGAGCAGCTGGGCGAGGCCGAGGCAAACATCGCCCGAGTGCAGGACATCATCGCCGAGCTGCGGCCGCAGGCCCGCCGGCTGGCCGCCCAGGCCGAGCAGCAGGCCACGCGGCGCTCCGCGGGCGATGAGCTGATGCGTGCCCTCCTGATGGCGGCCCACGATCGATGGCACGGCGCGGCGGCCCGAATGGCGGCAGCCGGCAACCGCCTGCAGATCGCCCGGGCCGAGGCCGACCGGTCGATGACGGCCCTCCATGGCGCGGAGGCGACGGCTGCCGCCCCTGCCGCCGACCTTGCCGCCAGGGCCGTCGTGGAAGCCGAGCGGCGAGTGGCCCACGAGCAGGCCCGGCACGAGCTGGCCGGCCTGCAGCTCCGGGAAGTGCGCCTGACCGGCGAGCTCGCCGGTCAGGCACGGGAACGGGAGCGGATCCACCATGAGGCGACGGCCGCCGATCTCGACCTGGCCGCCCAGCGCCGGATCCTGGCCGAACCACTGCCCGTCCGCGATGTGGACGCCGAATCCACGCTGATCGACGCCGAACGTGCTCTGGCCGAGGCCCTCCAGGAGCTGGGCGCGCTGCGCGCTGCGCGGGTGACGCACGGTGACGAGGCCGCTGCGATGCGCCGGGCCCAGGCAGCGCATGCGTCCGAGCTGGAGACCGCGCACCGGCGGGCCGCAGAGGCAGAACGGCGGCTCGTCGAGGAACGCGGCCGGGCGGCCGCCATCGCCGCCGAGCTCGCGACGCAGGAGAGACGACTCGCGGCCGTACGAGCGACCCTGGCCGCGGCGGTCCGGGCCGACACCGAGACGGCCGCGAGGCGCGAATCGGCGCGCTCGGCGGCCGAGTCCGCCGAGGGCATCCGCCAGGCCGCCGCCGAGGCGGCGTCTGCCGCCGGATCGCGATTCGCGGAGCTGACCGGCCGGCTGGACGTCCTCCAGGCGCGCCTCGCCGACGAGGAGCGCCGGCCGATCGCGCGGGTCGCGCGGCGCCGCGGGGGACGCCGGATCGACGAGGACCTGGCGGTGACGCCAGGGTTACGGCCGGCGGTCGAGGCGGCGCTGGGCGAGCTCGGCCGCGCCTACCTGGTGCCGCGGGCCGCGGTGGCGGAGATGGCCGGCGAGCGCGGGGTCCTCGTCGTGGCCGAGGGAGCCGGTCTGGAGCGGCCGTCGAGGGCGGGCGATCCCGCGCTCGCGCCTCGCCTGGCCGAGCTTGGCGGAGGCATGCTCGCGGACGCGTTGCGGCGCGACCCGACGGGCGTCGCCAGGCGGCTCCTGGAGACTGCCTGCTGGGTGCCTGACCTGGCGGCCCTCCTGGAGCTGCAGCCGTTGCTTCCGCCGGGCTGGATCGCGGTCGTCGGCGACGGGTCGGCGCTGGCCGGCCCCTTCACGGTGGCCCTCGGCCGTCCAGAGGGGACCCTGGAGCGCCAGGCCGAGATCGAGCAACTGGTTGCGGCGGTGGCCGCCGCCGGGACTCATGCCCAGGAGCAGCGTGCCCGGGCCGACGCATCGGCCGCTACCGCGGCCGCCGCGCGGGCCGTTCTCGACACCGCGAGGGCGGAGGAGAGCGATGCCGGTGCGGCCCGCCGAGTATCCGAGGAGGAGGAGCGGGCGGCCGCTCGCTCGGTCGAGGCAGCGGCGCGCGAGGCGGCCTGGCACGCAGCCCAGGTGGATCGGCTCGCCGCGGAGGCGGCCCGGGCCCGGGCGGCCGAACAGGCCCTGGCCCCATCGACCCCCGCTGGTTCGGGCGAAGCCGGTGACGGAGTTCGGGGCGACAGTGACGACCGCTCGGCCGTGGCGGCGTGGGAATCGCGGACCGAGGAGCTGCGAGCCCGCCGTGACCGTCTGGCCGCCGAGCAGGCCGAACGAGACGGCACGCGACGAGACGCCGAGGCGCGACGCGCCAGGGCGGAGGCCGCCATCGCCATCGACGAGGAACGGATCGGCCGAACGGGGCGGGAGCTGACCGCCCTCCTCGAGCGGGAGCGCCGGCTCCGCGACGAGCTCGACCGCCTCAACGGCGAGCTGGCCGTGGCCACCGTCCGCGAAACCGCCGCGCGGGCCGCGGTCGACGAGGCGCGAGCGGCCGACGCCGCGGATCGGGACCGGCTCGCCGCGGCCGAAGTGGCCGCAGGCGAAGCCCGCGAGCGGGTTCGTCTGGCCGACGAGCGGCTGCGGGCGGCCGAGGTCGCCGACCTGGAGGCGCGTCTCGGTCTGGAAGCCGTGCGGGAGGGACTCCTGGTCGAGCTGTCCGGCCTCGGCGAGCTGGGCCTGCGGGCGCTCGGTGTCCGATCGCGGCCCGGCGAAACGACCGGCGACGGCGACGTGACCGACAGCCCGGTCATCCATGGCGACGCGAATGTCGACGGCGACGGGGTCACCAACGGCGACGATCGCATGGCAGCGGCTCTCGAGGCGGCGTTGGCCGCCGAAGCGCCACGGTGGTCGGCCGAACCGCCGCCGAGGGATCCGCCGTCGGCAGGCCGGCTCGCGGTCCTGCGGCGCAGGTTCCACGAGCTGGGAGCGGCCAATCTCTTTGCGGTGGAGGAGTACACGGAGCTCAAGGCGCGGCTCGACGGCCTGGAGGCCCAGGAGTCCGACCTCCGCTCGGCGATCGGCGACACCCGGCGGCTCATCGAGGATCTCTCGACGATGGTCGCCGAGCAGTTCCGGACCACGTTCCAGGCGCTCGAGGCCGCCTTCGACGCCCGATTCCGGCAGCTGTTCGGCGGCGGGTTCGCGCACCTGGCGCTGACCGATCCAGCCGATCTCGCCACGACGGGTGTGGACATCGTGGCCCGTCCGCCCGGCAAGAAGGCGCAGGCGCTGGCGATGCTGTCGGGTGGCGAGCGTGCCCTCACGGCCGTGGCGCTCCTGTTCGCGATGCTCGAGGTCCGGCCGGTTCCGTTCTGCGTGCTGGACGAGGTCGACGCGGCGCTCGACGAGGCCAACATCGGCCGCTTCGTGGACGCCCTGCGGTCGCTGGCCGATCGGACGCAATTCATCGTCATCACCCACAACCGGGGGACGATCGAAGCGGCGGATGCCCTGTACGGCGTGACCGTCGGCGACGATTCGGTGAGCCGGGTGATCAGCCTCCGGCTCGACGAGGCCGCCTCGATGGTCGATGCGGTCGATGAGCCGGCCGTGGAGGCCGACGACGAACGGGCAGGCCTCGGCGCCGCGATCGCAGGCTGACCGAAGGAGGCGACCCTGTTCTGGCGACGCAGGCCCACCGACGAGGCGGCTCCCGAGGCGCCGAGCGCTCCGGTCGTGGAGACGCCGGTGGAGCCGACACAGACGCCGGCCGAGCCGGCACGGACGCCGGCGGAGCCGGCGCAGACGCCCGCCGATCTGCAGGCCGGCGTGGCCAGGAGCCGCGGCGGTTTCGTGGCGCGCCTGCGCGGGCTCCTCGGCGGCGGAGTCGACGACGAGGTATGGAACGACGTCGAGGAGACGCTCATCGCCGGAGACGTCGGTGTCGGTGTCGCCGGCCGCGTCGTGAATCGTGCCCGCGCGGCGTACGGGGCCGGGGATCCCATGACGGCCGTCCGAGCGGAGCTCGCGGCGCTGCTCGTGCCCCGGGAGCCCGACTGGTCGCCGCGACCGGCCGGACCCGATCAACCCGCGGTCGTGCTCGTCGTCGGCGTCAATGGGACGGGCAAGACCACGACGATCGGCAAGCTGGCCGCCGGGTATCGGACCGAGGGACGAACCGTGCTGCTGGCGGCCGCCGATACGTTCCGGGCCGCCGCCATCGAGCAGCTCCAGGCCTGGGCCGTCCGGGCCGGGGCGAGCGTGGTCGCCCATGCTCCGGGCGCGGATCCGGGTGCCGTCGTGTACGACACGCTCGACGCGGCGGTCGCCCGCGGCGTCGACGTCGTGATCGTCGACACGGCTGGCCGGCTCCACACCAGGACGAGCCTGATGGACGAGCTGGCAAAGATCCGCCGGATCGTCGGCAAGCGCCTGCCTGACGTAGAACCCGAGACGCTCTTCGTGCTGGACGCCACGACGGGCCAGAACGGCCTCGCCCAGGCACGCGCATTCCACGAGGCGGTCGGCCTGACCGGCATCGTCCTGACCAAGCTCGATTCGACGGCCAAGGGCGGGATCGTGTTCGCCATCGAGGACGCGCTTCGGGTCCCGGTCCGCTTCGTGGGCGTCGGTGAGGGCGTGGGCGACCTGGTGCCGTTCGATCCCGAGGCGTTCGTCGCGGCCCTGTTCGAGTGACGGTCACCGCCAACCGCGCCCGCCGTCGCGGGGACCGATCGCCCGCGCGGGAGGTCTCACTCGCCCAGCGGCGTGTCGTCACCCGGCACGAGCGCATGTTGAGGCGGCACGATGGCCCCTGCCCGTAGGGACCTGATCGGCGAGAACCAGATGAACACGATTGCAACAGCACCGCCGAGGATGCCGACGAGCATCGCCGCCCGGAGCCCGAGGGCCTCGCCAATCAGCCCTCCTGCGATCGTGCCCACGAGCAACCACAGGTGGGTGAGGAACTCCAGCGAGCCATTGACCCGCCCGAGCACCCGGTCGGGTGCGACGGTCTGGACGAGCGAGATCTCGTTGATCTCGTGGATCGTCCCGGCGCCGTCCGAGATGAGCTGCTGGGCGACGAGCAGCGCGACCGCGACAGCCACCGCACCGGCCGGGGCGAGCGGCGTCAGGGCATTGCCCAGGGTGAACCCGACCACCCCGAGCATGATCGCCGGGCCGATCCCAACGCGGCGGTTGACCCGTCCGGCGAGGACAGCGCCGATGAACGAGCTGGCTCCGCCGACGGCCGCGATGACGCCGATCGTGGCAGGCCCCAATCCGAGCTCCTCCGTGGTGAAGACCAGGTAGACGGACCCGAACGCGCCCCACAGGAAGTGCGACGCCGAGCTCGCTCCGGCGATGGCCCTCAGGATCGGCGATCGGGCGATCGGTCTCAGCCCTTCCCGGATCTCCGCGACGATCGGTCGGCGCTCGCTGACGCCTGGCCGGTCGGGCTCGTGCGGGCGGATCGATCCCACCAACGCCGCGGAAACCAGGAACGACACGGCGTCGACGGCGATCGCGATCGGTGCGGTCAACAGCTGGACGAGGAACCCACCGATGCCGAAGGCACTGAACTCGGCAGCCGACCCACTCGCCGTCAGGGCAGCATTGGACACGATGAGCTGGTCGCGCTCGACCACGGTCGGGAGGAAGGCGTTGTCGGCCACGTTGTGGAACGTGGTCAGGGCGGACGTGAGGAAGGCGACCACGATGAGCTGGATGATCGTCAGCGCGTCGGCCAGCGCCGTAGCCGGGATCGAGGCGAGCAGGAGCGCCCGGCCAAGATCGGCCACGATCATCACGGGCCGTCGCCGGAGCCGATCCACCCAGGCACCTGCGGCCAGGCTCACGACCAGCCCGCCCACGATCTCGAATGACCGGATCGCGGCGATCTCGAGCGGGCCCGCTCCGAGCACGAGGATGGCGGCGAACGGGAGCGCGGTGCGCGTAATGAGAGAGCCGAATACGGAAACCGTGCTGGCCGCCCACAGACGCACGAAGTCGCGGTTTCGCCAGATGCTCGGCGCGCCCATTCCGGCAGCGTAGTCGGCGGCGGCCCGCGAAAAAACAGACGAGCGTCTAAAGATAACGGCTCCGGGGTCCGGTATTCTGTCAATTACCGGAAGCGGGGACCGAACCCGACTCACCATGGGGTACACTCGGCGGACCAGGTGTCGCCAGAACCCGCGCACCGCTCGGCGGACCTGTTCGTCCGCCGGTCACCCGGTCCACCAGGAGCCCGTCCTTCCGCATGTTCGATGCCCTCAGCGAACGCCTTCGCGCCACCCTCGCCACGCTCACCGGCCGTGGCCGGGTCACCGAGGCGGACGTGGAGACTGCCATGCGCGAGGTCCGTCTCGCGCTCCTTGAGGCGGACGTCAACTTCAAGGTCGTCAGGGACTTCGTGGCCCGCGTACGCGAGCGCGCGATCGGCGCCGATATCCTGGAGAGCCTGACCGCCGGACAGCAGGTGGTCGCCATCGTCAACGAGGAGCTCACGGCGCTGCTGTCGGCGGGCGACCGGACCTTCCATCTGCAGGGCAGCCCGGCCGTCGTCATGCTGGCGGGCCTCCAGGGATCGGGCAAGACGACGTCCGCAGCCAAGCTCGCCCGCCACATCATCAAGCAGGGCCGCCGCCCGATACTCGTTGCCGCCGACCCGTACCGGCCGGCCGCCGTGGACCAGCTCGAAACGCTGGGCCGGCAGCTGGACGTGCCCGTCCACCGCACCGCGGCGGGGACGACCGTCGTCGACATCGCCCGTGGCAGCCTCGACGCCGCCCGGCGCCTGAGCCGGGACGTGGTCATCCTGGACACTGCCGGTCGCCTGAGCATCGACGAAGCGCTGATGCGCGAGATCGCCGATGTGGCGGCCGTGGTGAAGCCCGTCGAGACGCTCCTGGTGGTCGATGCGATGACGGGCCAGGAGGCGGTCGCCGTGGCGCAGGCGTTCGCGGCCTCGGTGCCGCTGACCGGCCTCGTCCTGACCAAGATCGACGGAGACGCGCGGGGTGGGGCGGCATTGAGCATCTCGGCCGTTACCGGGCTGCCCGTGAAGTTCCTCGGGACGGGCGAGAAGACTGACGCGCTCGAGCCGTTCCACCCGGACCGCCTCGCCGGCCGCATCCTGGGCATGGGTGACGTGCTGACGCTCGTGGAGCGCGCCCAGGACGCCTTCGACGAGAAGCAGGCCGCGAAGATGGAGGAGAAGCTGGCGAAGGCGAGCTTCACCCTCGAGGACATGCTCGAGTCCATGCAGCAGATGCAGAAGATGGGCCCCATCGGCCAGGTCGTGTCCATGATCCCGGGCCTCGGCAGCATGGCCAAGGATGCCCAGGCCGCGGTCGACCGGGGCGAGCTCGGCCGGACGGAGGCGATCATCAGGGCCATGACCCCGCGCGAGCGGCGCGACCCGGCCATCCTCAACGGCTCGCGGCGCCGGCGCATCGCGGCCGGTTCGGGGACGTCCCTGACCGACGTGAACCGCCTCGTCAAGCAGTTCGGCGAGATGCAGAAGATGATGAAGCAGCTGTCGAGCATGGGGCGCCGGGGCGGCGCGGCCGCACTGCTGGGCCGACGATGACAGGGGGACGTTGCGATGACCGACCAACCGCGTGAGCCGGGCGAAGGGTCGCCGACCGAACCTGCGGCAACCGCGCCGCCTGCCCGGCCCGCCACGCCGCCCGCCCAGCCAGGCGCGCCTTCCACCGCGCCGTCCGCCCAGCCGGCAGCGCCGTCCACCGCACCCATCGCGCCGCCCACGACGCCCGTTCCCACCGGCTCGCTCCAGGGCAAGCCGCGGAACGGCCTCCGCTGGGGCATCGCGCTCCTGGTGGTGGCGATCGTGGCCGCGGCCGCCTCGGCGGCCTTCTTCCTCCTGTCCGGTCGCGCCGCGGCGTCGCCGATGCTTGGCTACGCGCCGTCGGGCAGCCTCATGTACGTCGAGATCCGCGGTGACCTCCCGGGCGACCAGCGCCAGCACCTTGGCGCATTCCTCTCGGGCTTCCCCGGCTTTGCCGACCAGTCCACCCTCGACGCCAAGCTGACGGAGACGCTCGACCGAATCGTCCGGGCGGCCACCGATGGCAAGCACTCCTACGCCTCGGAGATCAAGCCCTGGTGGGGCGGGGCGATCGCAATCGACGTGCCGGCCCTGCCGGACTCGCCGTCTCAACCCGACGCCTTCCGCGCGGCCGGATACCTGACCGTGACCGACGGCGCCAGGGCACAGGCCTGGCTGAAGGAGCAGCTCGGTGGCGCGACGTCGTCGACCGAGGCATACGACGGCATCCAGCTGACGGTCGTCCAGGGCTCGAGCCCGATCAAGGTGGCCTATGGCGTCGACGCAAGCATGCTCGTGGTGGGCGACCTCAACTCCGTCAAGGCGTCCCTGGACGCCCGCCGCCACCAGTCGGGCCGGACCAGCCTGGCCGATGACGCGAACGTCAAGCAGGCGCTGGCCGCCCTGCCCGCCGACCATCTCGTGTTCGGCTTCGTCGACAGCGGCCGGCTCCTCGAGTGGTCGCGGCGAATGAGCCAGGGCGCGGGTTCGGCGGCGATGCCCGACTTCAGCGCCTGCTCGCCGGCGGGCCCGGTGACCTGGGGCGCCTTCTCCCTGCGCGCCGATGGCAAGACCATCCGGATGGACTCGATCGAGCCGACCTCGACCAGTCGGGTCAAGCTGACCCGGACCACCAGTCGGGTCGCGCCCCGGCTGCCCGGCAACACGATCGTCCAGATCGACGTCCACGACGTCGGGACACTGGCGCTCGGGACACTCGAAGCCTGCCGGAAGATCCCCGAGATCGCCAAGGCCCTGGCGGATGTCGACAAGACGGTCGGCGCCCTCGGGGGCTGGGACGGGCTGCTCGGCTGGATCGGCGACACGGACATCGTCGTCACCAAGGACGGCACCACGATCGCCGGTGGGTTGGTCGGAGTTGCCGCCGACAAGGCCGGGGCCGCTCGAATCGTCACCCAGCTTCGCAACCTGCTCGCCCTCTCGGGCAGCACGCAGGTTGCAATCAAGGACGAGGACTATGGCGGGACGACGATCACCACGATCAGCTCCAGGGACGAGACGGTGATCGGAACATCCACCTCGGTCGCCGTCGCGGTCCGCGACGATCTCGTCGTCATCGGCATCGGAACCGACTTCGTCAAGCACGTGCTCGACGTCAAGGCCGGCGCCTCGCTGGCCGACCAGGACCGCTACAAGCAGGCCATCGGCCGGGTCGAGACCTCAAACGAGCAGCAGGCCTTCATCGACGTGAGCGCAGTGCGCGCGGCGATCGAGTCGGCCGCCCCGGCGGGTACTGTGCCGGCGCAGTACCAGACCGATATCAAGCCCTACCTCGAGCCGCTCGATCTCATCGTCGGCTCGACATCGACGACGGACGACCTTGTTCGGGCGGCATTCGTCCTCGTCGTCAAGTGACCGCCGCCCGATTCCCAGAGGAGGTATTCCCAACCTGATGGCAGTTCGCATCCGGCTGACGCGCGTCGGCGCGACGAAACAGCCCACCTACCGTGTCGTCGTCGCCGACGCGCGCAACGCTCGCGACGGTCGCTCGCTCGACACGCTCGGCCATTACAACCCGCGAACCGAGCCAGCCGAGGTGGCAATCGACGCCGACAAGGCGAAGCAATGGCTGGCCAGGGGCGCCCTACCGTCGGATACGGTTGCCCGACTGTTTCGCGAGCAGGGCATCCTGCCCGCCGTCAAGTAGGAGGCAGGACGTGCCCGCCAAGGAACTGGTCGAGTTCGTCGCCCGCTCGCTCGTCGACGACCCGGACGCGGTAAAGGTGGAGGTCGTCCACGACGCGGACGGCACCGTGCTCGAGCTCCATGTCGCCGAAGAGGACATGGGCAAGGTCATCGGCCGCAACGGCAGCGTGGCCAAGGCGCTGCGCACTCTCCTGAAGGTGACGGCCGCCCGAGACGGCGAGTCGATCTCGCTCGAGATTCTCTGAGCTTGGGCGAGCGGCTCGTGGTCGCCCTCGTGCGGGGCGTCCACGGGCTGCGAGGCACCCTTCGCCTGGAGGTCCTGACGGACCGCCCGGAAGAACGGTTCAGGCCGGGCGCCGTTCTTTATCCGGAGGGCCGCGAGCAGCCGCTGACAATCGTCGCCGCCGACGCGATCCCCGACGGTCCCGGCTGGCGGCTCCGATTCGCCGAGGTGCCCGACCGGACCGCGGCAGACCGGCTGCGGGGCGCCTACTTGGAAGCCGACGCGGGCCCGACCGCGACGCTGCCCCGCGGCAGCTACTTCTGGCACGAGGTGATCGGCGCCACCGTGCGCGACCTGCACGACCGGGAGCTCGGGGTGGTCGAGGACGTCTACCGCGCCGGCGAGGCCGAGGTATTCGTCGTCCGCGGCGAGCCGTACGGCGAGTTCGACGTGCCGGCCGTGCGCGCGTTCGTCCGGATCTTCGCCCCCAGGCGCGGTGAGATCGTCGTGGACGCCGACGCGCTGGGTCTCGACGAGCCGGCAATCGCACGGCCGCGGCGCCGCCGGGCGAAGGCCGCGCCACGTCAGGACGGCGCCTGACCGGCGATGACGCTCGAGATCGACCTCCTGACGCTCTTCCCGGCGATGGTGGAGGGGCCGCTCTCCGGCAGCATCCCGGCCCGGATCCAGGAGCAGGGATTGGCGACGATCCGGGTCCACGACCTGCGCCGTTGGGGTCTGGGCCGGCACCGCACCGTCGACGACTATCCGTACGGCGGCGGCGCCGGAATGGTGCTCCGCCCGGAGCCCGTGGCGGCCGCCCTGGCCGAGCTGCGCCGGGCGGACACGACGGTCATCCTCATGGATGCAGCCGGTGAGGCCTTTCGCCAGGAGCGGGCCCAGGACCTGGCCGGCCGATCCCACCTGCTGATCATCTGCCCGCGCTACGAGGGAGTGGACGAGCGGATCCGCACGATGGCCGACCTCGAGCTCTCGATCGGCGACTACGTCCTCACCGGCGGCGAGCTGCCGGCTCTCGTCGTCGTGGACGCCGTCATCCGACTGCTACCGGGGGCCATCGAGGCCGCGTCCACCGAAGAGGAGTCGTTCTCGAACGGGCTCCTCGAGTACCCGCAGTACACGCGCCCCCCGTCTTTCGAGGGACAGGCGGTGCCCGATGTCCTCGTCTCCGGCGACCACGGCGCCGTTCACCGCTGGCGGCTCCAGGAGTCACTCCGCCGCACGCTCGAGCGCCGGCCGGACTTGCTGGCCGTCCGCGACATCTCGCCCGACGAGCGGCGGATCCTCGACGAGCTGGAGGCAGATGCGCCGGATGCCCGTACCGACTGATCAGGAAGACTGGCTGCACGGATGGACCCCACCCATGCGAACGCTCGAGCGAGGCTCGGGCATCGTCGTGCTTGCTGAAACTGCATGGGGCTCTCGTTTGTCGCTCAAGGCTCCACGACCTGCGATCGATCGCTTTCCAGAGCGCATAGCCTATTGGCTCGAGGCAAAGGCCGCCGTCTTGCCCGACATCGAGCTGGAGTCTCCGGCCAGCTTCTTCTACGTCGTCGTAAGCCCGCGCTTGCAACCAGACGGGGCCATCCACGTCACCGAATTCGGTCGCGGGACCGCACCGGCTGCTCCGGAGAACTGGACTGCTCGTCCATCGCGGGCACTCTTATCCGCGGCTATCCAGAAACTTCGTGCCCCGGCTATGCCAGTGGGAAGTCGCAGGACACGGGATAACGGGGCGAGCTCGACTTGAAGGTCTGGGTAGGGATGCGAAACGAACCGCGGGGGCCGAGATACCAGATCGTTCGCCCATCATCCTGCCTTATGTGCACATCGTGAAAGTTGGGCCAACTGGGTTGGCCGCCGCGACGGGCTCGGAGGTGGGACGAGGCAGCGACCGATTCGTGGGCGCGGCCACGGCCATCTGGCTCTGGAGGCTGCCTAACGTTCGCCACACGCGACGATAAGGCAAGGTTTTCCGGTCACGACGCCGGGCCAGGACACCGAGGCCAGGACGCGGGCGCCCGCCGAATCGGGTTATACTCCGCCGTCGGCCGCCACGACGGCGCCCGGATTCCGCAGAGCGACCTCACTCCCTTGCGATAGACGGCAGCCTCCGGCTGCCGACCGACGAAGGTGGACCCCGCGTGAACGTACTCGACGAGATCGTCGCCGATCAGCTTCGGACCGACCTGCCGGAGCTCGCCGCCGGTGACACCGTGCGCGTGAGCGCGAAGGTCGTCGAGGGCAACCGCGAGCGGATCCAGGTCTTCGAGGGGGTCGTCATGCGCCTCCGCGGAGGCGGGATCACGCGATCGATCACCGTGCGCAGGATCGCGAGTGGCGTGGGCGTCGAGCGGACGTTCAAGGTGAACAGCCCTCGGATCGAGCGGATCGAGGTCATGCGCCACGGGCAGGTCCGGCGGGCCCAGCTCTACTTCCTCCGGAAGCGCGTCGGCAAGGCCGCCACGCTGCGCGAGCGGCGTCCCAAGGCCCAGGCTGCCGGCCAGCCGTCCGGTCCCAAGGCGAAGGCCAGCGGCCCCAAGGCGAAGGCCAGCGCGAAGGGCGGGGCCAAGGCGCAGCCGGCCGGCTCCCCGACCGAGGCGTCCGCCGGCCAGGCGCCCGGGCCCAAGGCCTGAGCCCGAGAGGACCGATCGGCGATGGGACCGGCCTCCCGCCGCTCCGTCGCCGCAACCCGTCTCGCCGAGACGGTCACGCTCAACCGCCCAAACGCCCCTCGACGACGCCACGCGACGTTCGCCGCCGCGGGTGCGCTGAGTGGCCGGGCCTCGGTCGCGCCGTGGCACCGGCTCCGACTCGATCCGGACTTCGGCGAGGAGCGCGATCTCTGGGAGCGCGGCTACCGCCTGATCGCCGGCGTGGACGAAGTGGGTCGCGGCTGTCTCGCCGGGCCGGTCGTCGTGGGGGCGGTGATCCTGCCGCTCGGCTGGAAACCGGATGGCCTGCGCGATTCGAAGATGCTCAAGCCCGAAGACCGCGAGAGGCTCGCGGATGAGATCGTCGGCCGGGCGCTGAGCTGGTCCCTCGCCGCGGTCGAGCCCGCCGTGATCGACCGGATCAACATCCTCCAGGCGACGCTTCTCGCCGTCGGGCTCGCCTCCGCCCGACTGCCGGTACGGCCGGACGCCCTGCTCCTCGACGGGACGCTGCATCGACCCGACATCACGGTCCACCAGCGGGTGGTTATCGACGGCGACCGGCTGTGTGCCTCCATTGCCGCCGCCTCGATCGTCGCCAAGGTGTTCCGGGACCGGCTGATGGTCCAGCTCGACGGTCGCTACCCGGGCTACGACCTTGCCAGCAACAAGGGCTATGCGGCGCCCGAGCACCGCGCGGGGCTGCGGGCCCTGGGCACGGCGCCGGTTCATCGGTTGACGTTCGCCTCCTGCGCAGACGTCGAGCAGACGACCCTCTGGGAGGCCGTCGGACCGGGCGGGGCCGACGAGCTCGATGAGATCGACGACCCGGAGGCGGTCGAGGTCGTCGAGGCGGTCGAGGCGGTCGATCCCCCCGTTGCGATCGGTGCGGCCGAGCGAGCCGACGACTGACGGCTCGGCGAAGCGCGCGATACGTGGCGCGTAAGCGGCGGCTCCGATGCTGGAAGGATGGCCATTCCCGATCCGGCGCGGACACGGACCGCCCAGCAGCGGGCCGGCGATGCCGCAGAGGAGCTGGTCGCTGATCGATTGCGCGCTGCGGGCTGGCTGATCCTTGGCCGGAACGTCCGCGTCGGGCGTGCCGAGCTGGACCTCATCGCGATCGACCGCGGCCCTCCCGCCGAGCTGGTGGTCGTGGAGGTTCGCTGGCGGCGTACGCGCGCGTTCGGCCTGGCCGAAGAGACGTTCGACCATCGCAAGCGCGGCCACCTGCGCGTGGCGGTCGCGCGCCTGCTCCTGCTGGCTCGGCTGCCCGACGGCTCGCGCCTGCCGCGCCTGCCCCTGCGCGTCGACCTGGTGGCCGTCGAGCCACCGGAACGAGCCGGCGATCCGCCGCGGGTTCGCCATCACCGCGCCGCGCTGCCCGGCTGAACGGCCGGGCTGAGGACGACTGCCAGGGATCGGTACGACCGCCCGGGATCCGCGGGACCCTGTGCTACACTCCGCCGGCCGCATTTGCGGCACGCCCGCGCGTTCGGGATTGCCCGGGTTCGCGGAGAACACACGCGTGACCCTTCCGGCCGGGACGGTGCCACGACGGAAGCCCCGGGCGAACCCCGCGGCCAGCCGCCGAGGTCCCCGGCGACGAGGTCCGCGGAGGCTCGAACCGGATAGGAGGTCCCCACCCGTGCCCACCGTGTCCATGCGGCAGCTGCTCGAGGCCGGCATTCACTTCGGCCATCAGACGCGCCGCTGGAATCCCAAGATGCGCCCGTTCATCTACGCGGAGCGCAATGGGATCCACATCATCGATCTCGCCCAGACCGTCAAGCGGCTGGACGTCGCGCTCGACGCCGTCCGGGAGACGGCGGCACGCGGCGAGGCGGTCCTCTTCGTCGGCACCAAGAAGCAGGCCCAGGAGCCCGTGTCCCAGGAAGCGACCCGGGCCGGACAGCCGTACGTCAACAAGCGCTGGCTGGGCGGGATGCTCACGAACTTCATCACGATCAAGAAGCGGATCGGGCTGATGGAACAGCTCGAGGCCCGCCAGGCTGCCGGCGACTTCGAGCGGATGACCAAGAAGGAGGCCGCCAAGCTGACCGAGGAGCTCACGAAGCTCAACGGGACACTCGGCGGCATCCGCAAGATGAAGCGCCTGCCCGGAATGGTCTTCATCGTCGACCCTCATCGCGAGCGAATCGCGGTGACGGAGGCGATCAAGCTCGAGATCCCCATCGTCGGCACGGGCGATACCAACGTCGATCCCGACGAGCTCGACTACATCATTCCGGGCAACGACGATGCGATCCGGGCGATCCGGCTCGTCTGTGCTCTCATCGCCGATGCCTGCATCGAAGGTGCGCGCGAGCGCGCCGCTCGCCTCGCGAGCGAGCCGGAGGAGATCGCCGAGCCGGCCATGGTTCCGGTCGACGAGTTCGACGAGCACGCTGCCGACGAGTACGTCGCAGCGCTGGCCGGCGGTGCCGCGCTCACGTTCGAGCCGGACGACGATGAGCTGTTGCCGGGCGCCCGGCCGCGCCTGCCCGCCGGGTCGGCGCCGGCCGTCCCCAGCGAGGCCTCGCCGGACGAGATCGCGGCGGAGCTCGCCAGGGAGGCAGCCGAGAAGGCCGAGACGGAGAAGGCCGCCGGCTGATGTCGGCGGTCGCGGGCAGTCGACGCAAGCCCACCGGCATCTCGGACGAGTACGTCGACCACACACAGGAGAGTCACACGAGCATGGCGGACATCTCGGCGGCCGCAGTCAAGGAGCTGCGTGAGCGCACGGGCGCAGGCTTCATGGACTGCAAGCGCGCGCTGGAGGAGACCGGCGGAGACTTCGATGCCGCCGTCGCACTACTGCGCGAGCGCGGCCAGGCCGCAGCGGCCAAGAGAGCGGGTCGTGAGGCGCGCGAGGGCCTGATCGGCAGCTACATCCATACCGGGGGCCGGATCGGCGTCCTCATCGAGGTCAACTGCGAGACCGACTTCGTCGCCCGGAACGACCAGTTCCAGAAGCTCGTCCGCGATCTCGCCATCCAGGTCGCGGGGCTGCGGCCGGAGTACGTCGATCGGGACGCGATCCCGGCCGAGGTCCTGGAGCGCAAGCGCGCCGAGCTCCTCGCCGACCAAAGCGTCCAGCAGAAGCCGGAAGCCATCCGCGAGCGGATCGTGTCGGGCCAGCTGGAGAAATGGTTCGCCCAGGTGTGCCTCCTGGACCAGCCGTACCGGAACACGGACATCACCGTTCGAGGGCTGATCACGGACGCCATTGCCACGATCGGCGAGAACATCCGGGTCCGCCGCTTCGCGCGCTACGAGCTGGGGGAGGAACTGTGAGCGAGGTTGGCACCGCCACCCCGGACGTCGAGATCGCCGTTACGCCCGGCACGACCGACCGTCCCCTGCGCTACCGGCGGATCCTCCTCAAGCTGTCCGGGGAGGCGCTCCTCGGTGACCGCCCGTACGGCGTGGATCCCGCCTTCTGCGCATTCGTCGCGCGGCAGGTCGCGGAGGTCCACCGCCTGGGCGTCCAGGTCGGGATCGTCGTCGGCGGCGGCAACATCTTCCGGGGCCTGGCGGCAGCGGCCAAGGGCATGGACCGGGCCACCGGCGATTACATCGGGATGCTGGCCACCGTGATGAATGCGCTGGCCCTGCAGGACGCCCTGGAGCGAGCGGGCGTGCAGACCCGCGTCATGAGCGCGATCGGGATGAACGAGGTGGCCGAGCCGTACATCCGCCGTCGCGCCGTCCGCCACCTCGAGAAGGGCCGGGTGGTGCTGCTCGCGGCCGGGACCGGCAATCCCTACTTCACGACCGATACGGCAGCCGCGCTGCGGGCCGTGGAGATCGGGGCGGAGGTCATCCTCAAGGCGACCAAGGTGGATGGCGTCTACGACGCGGATCCGCAGACCCACCCGGATGCGAAGCGCTACGACCACCTGGAGTATGCGGATCTCCTCCGGGACCAGCTGAAGGTCCTCGATGCCACGGCTGTCAGCCTGTGCATGGAGAACGACCTCCCGATCGTGGTGTTCGACCTCAACCAGCCGAACAACATCACTCGGGTTGCCCTGGGTGAGCGCGTCGGAACCCTCATCTCGGCCGGGCCTACCGGGGGTGCCCAGCGATGAGCAGCGTGGTGCTCGTCAACACGGAGCGCAAGATGGCCCGCGCCGTGGAGGCCATGGAGCGCGACTTCGGCGGCATCCGCACCGGGCGGGCCTCGACGGCGCTCGTGGAACGCATCCATGTCGACTACTACGGGACGCAGACGCCGCTCAACCAGCTGGCCGGGATCAGCGTTCCGGAGGCCCACCAGATCGTCATTCAGCCATGGGACCGAGCCGTCCTGGGTGCCATCGAGAAGGCCATCCAGAAGAGCGACATCGGCCTGGTCCCCAACGTCGATGGAACGGTGGTCAGGCTGAACATCCCACCGCTCGGGTGGAGGTCCGCAACCTCCGCCGGGAGGCGGCCGACGTGCTGAAGCACGAAGAGCGCGACGGTCAGCTCGGGGCCGACGAGGCCCATCGAGAGCTCGATGCCCTCCAGAAGCTGACCGATCGGTACGTCGGCGAGGTCGACAAGGTGGGTGCTCACAAGGAGCAGGAGGTCCTGGAGGTCTAGTGGCCGTTCCAGAGGCCGGCCTCCCGCTGGCGCGACCGACGGACGCCCTGCCGACCGCGCAGGCGCAGGCGAGCGCCAACGGGTCGACCGTCGAAGGGTCCTTGGCGATTGGCTTGACCGCCCAGGGATCGCCAGCGGCTGAATCGCCGGCGGCTGGATCGACGACGATCGGATCGACGGCCGGGACCGATGCCCAGCCGCGAAGCGAGCTTCCGGCCCATGTCGCGATCATCATGGACGGCAACCGGCGCTGGGCACGGGAGCGCGGCCTGCCGGAGCTCGAGGGCCACGCCGCGGGCGTCGAAGCCATCCGCAACGTCCTCCGTCACGCGGTCCGGCGCGGCGTCGCCTACCTGACCCTGTACGCGTTCAGCCGGGAGAACTGGGCTCGCTCGGACGAGGAGGTGAGCGGCCTGTTCGCTCTGCTGGAGTCGGCGATGGGCAGGGAGACCGACGGGCTCATCGAGCAGGGCGTCCGCGTCCACGTTCTGGGCCGCCTCGCGGAACTGCCCCCCGACACCCGCTCTTCCATCGAGGGCGCCCTCGCCGAGACCGCGGCCGGCGCCAGGCTGACGCTGAACATCGCCTTCAACTACGCCGGCCGCACCGAGCTCGTGGACGCCTTTCGCCGTCTGGCATCGAGTGGGATCGCCCCCGACGAGATCGATGAGGCCGCGATATCGCGCGCTCTCTACACGGCGGGCCAGCCAGATCCGGACCTCGTGATCCGAACCGGCGGCGAGCAGCGACTGTCGAACTTCCTCATCTGGCAGTCCGCCTACGCGGAGCTCTACACCTGCGACGTCCTGTGGCCCGATTTCGGGCCGGAGACGTTCGACGCGGCGCTCCTCGAGTTCGCTCGCCGAACCCGGCGTTTCGGCCGCTAGCGCCGGGGGCCCGGTCCGTGCGCGAGCGGGCGGGCAGCGCCCTCATCTTCGTCCCGCCGCTGCTGGTGGTCGTTGTGCTGGGAATGCCCTGGATCGCCATCGGGCTGGCGCTGCTCGCCGCGCTAGGGGCGCGTGAGCTCTTCCATCTCCTCGACGAGGCGGGTCAGCCGTCGCAACCGCTGATGGGGATCGCGCTCGCCACGACGATCGCGCTGACGGCGGCCGCGCCCGCGGCCCTCGCCGACAAGGCGGCGTTGCTGATCTCGATCGGCGTCGTGCTGGCGGCCGTGGAGTCGTTCTGGCGCCGCGAACCGCGCGAGGCCCTGGCCGCGTGGATGGGCACGGTCTTTGGCGCGGTTTACGTTGGCCAGCTGGGCTTGATCGCGCGCCTCGGCATCGCAGGGCCGGCGCTGCCGTCGGGCGCGCCGCTCGCATCCCTCGGCTCCACCGGCGGCTGGATCCTGCTGCTCATCCTCGGCGTCTGGGCGTTCGACACGGGCGCGTACCTCGTCGGCCGGCGCTGGGGCCGGGCGAGGTTCCTCACCCACATCTCGCCGTCCAAGACGTACGCCGGCCTGGCCGGCGGGCTCGTCGCCGCGACCGTCGTCGTGGGCCTCGTCCTCGTCGGCCTTGGCCAGCCGCCGTTTCAGGCCATCGTCCTCGGTCCACTGACCGGACTCGCCGCCCAGGCCGGCGACCTGGCCGAGTCGATGATCAAGCGAGCGGCCCACGCAAAGGATTCAGGTTCGCTCATCCCGGGCCATGGCGGCATCCTCGATCGAGTGGATTCGTTCCTGTTCGCGGCCCCCGTGGTCACGCTCTATGTCCTCGCCGTCATCCGCTGAGGCGGGCGGCCGGGCCGGCGGGGGACCGGTCGGCGTCGCGCTGCTCGGCTCAACCGGCTCGATCGGCCGCCAGGCAGTCGACGTCCTGGCCGGCCATCCGTCCGCTTTCCGCGTCGTGGCCCTGGCCAGCGGCCACGATGCGGGGCGGCTTTCCGAGCAGGCCGCGCGGTTCCGGCCGGCCGCGGTCGCCATGGGCGACCCGAGCGCCGCGGCCGGCCTCGACCTCCCGGCCGGGACCAGGCTCGAGGCTGGTCCGGATGCGCTCGAGCACCTCGCCGTGCGGGACGACGTCGACCTGGTGGTCGTCGGCACCGGTGGGATCGTCAGCCTGCGCCCGGTCCTGGCGGCGCTGGCGGCCGGCAAGGTCGTCGCCACGGCCAACAAGGAGACGCTCGTCGCCGGGGGTCACCTCGTCATGCCGCTCGCCCGGGCCCTCGCGGCCAGCCGGGCGGAACGGGATCCGCGGGACGCGTTCGCCAGCCCCCTGGCCTGGCTGCGCCCGATCGACTCGGAGCATTCGGCGATATGGCAGTGCCTCGCCGGCGAGTCGATGCACGCGGTGGCCCGGCTCATCCTCACGGCATCGGGCGGTCCATTCCTCGACGCCAGCCCGGACGAGCTGTCCGCCGTGACTCCCGAGCAGGCGCTCCGCCACCCGACCTGGACGATGGGCGCCAAGATCACGGTCGACTCAGCGACGCTCGCCAACAAGGGCCTGGAGGTCGTGGAAGCGCACTGGCTGTACGATGTGGACTACGACGCGATCGACGTCGTCGTCCATCCGCAGAGTGTCGTCCACTCGGCCGTCGTGTTCGTGGATGGCTCGCTCAAGGCCCAGCTGGGCACCCCGGACATGCGCCTTCCCATTCAGTACGCCCTCACGTATCCCGACCGCCGGCCATCGCCGGCCGCCGCGGCCGACCTGGTCGCCACGGCCGCGCTCACGTTCCGGGCGCCCGACGAGACGCGGTTTCCCGCACTCCGGATCGCCCGGGCCGCGGGTCGCGTCGGCTCGCGGGCGACGGCCGCGCTCATCGCCGCGGACGAGGTGGCGGTCGCTCGCTTCCTGGACGGAACCCTCGACTTCCCGGGCATCCCCCGGCTCCTCGAGTCGGCCGTGGCGCGCTTCGGTGAGGGGCCCGACCAGGCGCCCGAGGTGGCGACGCTGATCGCGCTGGACGCCGAGGTCCGGGCGGCCTTCGCCCGAGAACCGATCAAGGGAACCTTCCGCGGACCGGACTCGTGACTGCGCTGACGTCGCTCGCCCAGAGCGTCATCACGTTCGTGGTGTTCCTGGCCATGCTGGCCATCATCGTGATCGTCCACGAGCTCGGTCACTTCGTCGTGGCCCGGCTTGCCGGCGTCCGGGTGCTCGAATTCGGCCTGGGATTCCCGCCTCGGGCGCGGGTCCTGCGGTCCGAAGGCGAGACCCTATACACGCTCAACTGGCTGCCCATCGGCGGTTTCGTGAAGCTCGAAGGGGAGGACGGCGATTCGGAGGATCCCAGGTCGTTCGTCTCGGCGGCGCTGCCGGTCAAGCTCATCATCCTCGTCGCCGGCGTCGCGATGAACCTGGTCCTCGCCTTCGCCATCATGACCGGGATCGCACTGCTTCCGAATCCGGCACTCACATGGACTGTGACCTCGATCCAGGTGGATTCGCCCGCAGCCACTGCCGGGCTAGCAATCGGGGACGAGATCCTGGCCATCAACGGCACCTACTACGACCAGTATGGTCCGACCGTCCTGGACGTCCTGCGCGCGTCGGCAGGTCAGAGCGTTACCCTCACGGTTCGACGCGCTGATGGGCAGGTCACTGAACTGCCCGTCAGGCTCCGCGACCCGAGCCAGCTCAGCTCGTCTCCTGGGGCGCTCGGAATCACGGCACACGGTCAGCTTTCGGACCATACGGCCACACACGACCCGCCGACGGCCCTGCGGCTCGGGGCTGAGCGGACAGGGAGCGCGTTCCTGCTCATCCTTCGCGGGCTCGGGGACCTGGGCGAGTCGATCATCAATCGCCCTACCGAGGCCCCGCCGGTTCAGGGACCGATCGGGATCGCGGTGAGTGTCGGCGAGGTCTTCTGGCAGCAGGGGCCCATCGCCACCCTGTTCCTGGCCGGGCTTCTCTCGGCCAACCTGGCCCTCGTCAACATCCTGCCGCTGCCGCCCCTCGATGGTGGACGAATGCTGATGATTCTCATCAGGGCCATCGTCGGGAAGCGGCTCTCGCTCCAGGTCGAGCGGCTCACCTACGTGGTGGGCTTCGGTTTCCTCATGGCATTGATCGCCTGGATCTCCTTCTTCGACATCGCCCGGTCGGTTGGCGGCGGCCAATGACGGGACCGGACGGTCTCAGGCCGCGACGGCGGCCGACCGTCAGCGTGGACGTTGGCGGCGTCCTCGTCGGCAGCGCCCACCCGATCGTCGTCCAGTCGATGACGAACACGGACACCGCCGACGCCGATGCGACGGCGATCCAGGTGGCCCGCCTGGCCCATGCCGGCAGCCAGCTCGTTCGCGTCACGGTCAACACCGAGGCGGCTGCCGCGGCGGTCCCGGAGATCGTCGCCAAGCTCCATGGCCTTGGCGTCGACGTGCCGATCATCGGCGACTTCCACTACAACGGCCACCTGCTGCTCGTGAAGTACCCGGAGACGGCCCGCCTCCTCGCCAAGTACCGGATCAATCCGGGCAACGTCGGCGCCAAGCGCCATGACGAGAACTTCCAGACGATCGTCCGCGTGGCGATCGACAACGACCGGCCCGTCCGGATCGGCGTCAACTGGGGCTCGCTCGACCAGCAGCTCCTGACCGAGCTCATGGACGTCAACGCTCGCCGGCCCGAGCCGCGCGACAGCCGCGACGTGATGATCGAGGCGATGATCCAGAGCGCCGTCCGCTCGGCGGAGCTGGCCGAGGCCACCGGCCTGCGCCACGATCGGATCATCCTGTCGGCCAAGGTCTCCGGCGTGCGCGACCTCATCGACGTGTACCGGCGCCTGGCGGCGCTCACAGACCTGCCGCTCCATCTGGGCCTGACCGAGGCCGGGATGGGCATGAAGGGGACGGTCGCGTCAACGGCCGGACTGGCGATCCTGCTCAACGAGGGCATCGGCGACACGATCCGCGTATCGCTCACGCCAGCTCCCGGCGGCGACAGGACCGAAGAGGTGGAGATCGCCCAGCAGGTCCTCCAGTCGCTCGGCCTGCGCTCGTTCCTGCCCCAGGTCTCGTCGTGTCCGGGTTGCGGGCGGACCACCTCCACGTTCTTCCAGGAGATGGCCCAGCAGATCCAGGACTACCTCCGGGCGCGGATGCCCGAGTGGCGAGAGACACATCCGGGCGTCGAGGAGCTGCGCGTCGCGGTCATGGGCTGCGTCGTGAACGGCCCGGGGGAGAGCAAGCACGCCGACATCGGGATCAGCCTGCCGGGCACCTTCGAGGATCCGGTCGCGCCCGTGTTCGTGGACGGCAAGCTGGACCGCACGCTCCGCGGCGAGGGACTCGTGGACGAGTTCAAGGGCATTCTGGAGGCGTACGTCGAGCGTCGCTACCCGGCTCCGACTGCTGTCGTCCAGGCCGTCGGTCAAGCGACCGAAGCCGTAGAGGGCTGACACCGGCAGCTACCGGCTGAGACCCTCCGTTGGCTAACGTTGCGCCTGGAAACCGTTGATGTCCGAAGCGGCCGATTCAATGGCCACAAATTCCTCCATAGACTCGTAGGCCAGAGGCTATCCCCCGCGGCGCACAGGCAAGCCTCGCCGAGCCGATTCTCGTGCGTGCCCACACAGGCATGCGGCCGGATCAGCCGGCCATTCCCGACCGGGAGTGGCCTAAGAGTCTGTCCATGGATGTTTGGCCATGAGATACGTGCGTGGATTCTTCAGCCCGTATTCGGCCGCATCGGCATTCGAGGCGGGGCCACGCTCGCGGTTGGCGCCTTCGCTGTATACTCAGCGCCGTAATTTCGAACGGCCGCCTTGTGACGTGGGTGACCCCCACGTTTCTTTGTGAGCCGGCCGTGGAGCGCGACACAGTTGGGAGGGCGCACAGTGAGTCGTGATTTCGTCGGCGCACTCCTGCAGTTGAACGCCGAAAAGCAGGTTCCCCGCGATCAGCTCATCCGGACGATCGAGGAGGCGATTCAGGCCGCCTACCGCCGCACGGAGGGCGACGAGGACATCCAGGTCCGGATCGATCCCGATACCGGCAAGATCCGCGTCTTCCGGGCACGCGTGGTGGTCGGCGAGGTCGAGGATCCCGCCACCGAATTCACGGTCGACGAGGCCCACGCCTACGACCCTGGGGCCAAGGTCGGCGACCTGGTCGAGACCGAGCAGCTCGACCAGGAGCATTTCGGCCGGATCCATGCCCAGACGGCCAAGCAGGTCGTGCTCCAGCGCCTCCGCGAGGCCGAGCGCGACGTGGTGTTCGATCAGTTCGCCAGCCGCGAGGGCGAGATGATCACGGGCACCGTCAACCGGGTGGAGCCGCGCGCGATCATTCTCGATGCCGGCCGGGGGGTGGAGGCCATCCTCGCAACGACCGAGCAATCGACGGCCGAGCATTACCGGATCGGCCAGAACGTCAAGGCCTTCGTGCTCGAGGTCCGCCGCTCCACCAGGGGCCCCCAGATCTACGTCAGCCGCACGCACAAGGGCTTCCTCAAGCGATTGTTCGAGCTGGAGGTCCCGGAGATTCACGCGGGCACGGTCGAGATCAAGGCAATCGCGCGCGAGGCGGGCAGCCGCTCCAAGGTTGCCGTTGCGAGCCGGCAAGACGGCCTGGACCCGGTCGGCGCCACCGTCGGGCAGCGTGGCGCCCGGGTGCAGGCGGTCGTGGCCGAGCTCGGCGGCGAGAAGATCGATGTCATCCCGTGGCACGAGGACCCGTCGGTGTTCGTGGCGAACGCCCTCTCCCCGGCGCAGGTCCTGGGCGTGGACATCGACGAGGAACACCGCATCGCCAGTGTCACCGTCCCCGAGCGCATGCTCTCGCTGGCCATCGGCCGGGAGGGCCAGAACGCCCGGCTGGCTGCCAAGCTGACGGGCTGGCGCATCGACATCCGGAGTGACGTCTCCGTTGCCGAGGCGAAGGCCGCCGAGGCAGCCAGGGCCGCGGAGACGGCCAAGGCCCCTGCAGCGCCTGCGGCCGAGCCAGCGCAGCCGAAGACCGTCGCCACGAAGGCCGCGGTGACCGCCGGACCGCAGGAGGCCGCATCGCAGGCGGCCGAGGTGCCGACCGAGCCCAAGCGCGCCTCCCGAAAGGCTACCGACACGGCTGAGACGGTCTCCGACACGACCGCCCCGAAGGCCGCTGCCCCGAAGGCCGCTGCCCCGAAGGCCACGGCCACCAAGGCCAGCGCGACGAAGGCGTCCGCTGCCCCGAAGGTCGCTGCCACCAAGGCCACCGCGACGAAGGCCTCCGCGGCTCCGAAAGCCACGACCGCGAAAGCCACGACCGCGAAGGCCACGACCGCGAAGGCCACGACCGCGAAGGCCACGACCGCGAAGACCATGAGCACGAAGGCCATTTCCACCGAGGCACCGGCGGCCGCCAAGCCCAAGACAACGGCCGGCAAGAAGGTCGCGGTCGACGACGGGGAGGTGTCGTCGTAACCGGAGTGCGAGCGGGTCTCCCACCAGCCGGCCAGACGTCAGGGAGAACGTCCGGGCGCCGCGCGTCGGGCGGAACCCGGCCGGCTTTGCGTCGCCCGCCCAGTCGGACCTGCGTCGCCTGCCGAACGTCGCGCGACAAGCGGGACCTGGTGCGGATCGTCCGCATGCCGGATGGCACGGTCGTCCTGGACCCGACGGGTCGCGTGGCTGGCCGGGGCGCCTACCTGTGCGCCGACGGCTCGTGCTGGCAGGCGGCGCTGGACAAGAACATCATGGCGCGCGCCCTCCGCGTGGCGCTCCCGGACGACGTTCGCGAGCGACTCCAGGCGGGGCCGGCCGGACATCACACTGAACACCAAGGAGGAGCCCGTGGCCAGGAGTAGGAGCGGCACCCGCGGCCGACGCGGGCCCAGAAAGCCGCAGCGCCGCGAGGGAGCGTTCGCGCAGGCCAGCGTCCAGGTTGCCGACCCGCGTGAGCGCGGCGCGATCGAGCTGCCGTCCACGATCACGGTCAAGGATCTCGCCGATCTGCTCGGCGTGAACCCGGCCGACGTGATCCGGGAGCTCATCAAGAGCGGCATCTTTGCGACGATCAATCAGCTCATCGACCGCGACACGGCTTCGCTCGTTGCGAGCGAGCTGGGCTACGAGATCGCGGAGGCCGTGGCGCCGGCCGCCGCCGGGACCGCCGCCGCCCTCGATGGCGAGGGCGAGGCGCCCGCCGAGGAAGCCACCAAGGAGGTGCTCTTCGAGGAGGACGATCCGTCCGCGCTGCAGCCTCGGGCTCCGATCGTGACCGTGATGGGCCACGTCGACCACGGCAAGACCAGCCTTCTCGACGCGATCCGGACCACAGAGGTCGCCGCCGGCGAGCGAGGCGGGATCACCCAGCACATCGGCGCCAGCGAGGTGGAAAAGGATGGGCGACGCGTCGTCTTCCTCGACACCCCCGGCCACGAGGCGTTCACGGCGATGCGGGCCCGTGGCGCGCGAGTGACCGACATCGCGGTCGTCGTGGTCGCCGCCGACGACGGCGTCATGCCCCAGACGCTGGAGGCGATCCACCATGCCCGCGCGGCCAAGGTGCCGATCATCATCGCCCTCAACAAGATCGACAAGCCCGACGCCAATCCGGATCGGGTGAAGACCGAGCTCTCCGAGGCCAACGTCATCGTGGAGGAATACGGCGGCGACACGCCGCTCGTGCCCGTTTCGGCCAAGACCCGGGTCGGGCTTGACGAGCTACTCGAGATGATCCTCCTGGTGGCCGATCTCCAGGAGCTCAAGGCGAATCCCAAGCGGCCAGCGGTGGGGACCATCGTCGAGGCCGAGCTGGACAAGGGCCGCGGGCCCGTTGCGACGGCGATCGTCCAGACCGGCACGCTGCGGGTAGGGGACGTCATCGTCGTCGGCGAAACCTTCGGCAAGGTCCGGGCGCTCGAGAACTCGCTGGGCAAGCGGGTGACCAGGGCCGGGCCGTCCAGCGCGGTCGTCGTCCTCGGCCTGGCGGACGTTCCCCAGGCGGGCGACACCCTGCGTGTCGTGGCCGAGGAGAAGGAAGCGCGCGCGATGGTCGAGTCGCGCCGGGCCGCCGTGGCGGCGAAGGGCGGCGACGGCAGCGGTCGGGCGACGCTCGAAGATCTCTACCGGCAGATCCAGGCTGGCCAGGCCAAGGAGCTCCGGATCATCCTCAAGGCGGACGTGTCGGGCTCGCTCGGCGCAATCACCCACGCACTCGACCAGCTGAGCTCGGACGAGGTCCGGATCAACATCCTGCACGAGGCGGCCGGCGACATCACGGACAACGACATCATGCTGGCCGCGGCGTCGGACGCAATCGTGGTGGGCTTCAACACGCGCGTCACGGAGACGGCCCGCCGGGCGGCGGAGACCGAGGGCGTCGACATCCGGACCTACGACATCATCTACAAGCTGACCGACGACATCGACGCCGCCCTCAAGGGGCTGCTCGAGCCGGAAGTCGTCGAGGTGATCGAGGGTCGGGCGGAGGTCCGCCAGGTCATCCGGATCGGCAAGGGGACGGTCATCGCCGGCTCCTACGTCACGGACGGCCGGATGGTGCGCGGTGGCGCCCGGATCTGGCGCGGCGGCAAGATCATCGCCACGGACCGGATCGAGTCGCTCCGCCGCTTCCGCGACGATGTCCGGGAGGTCGCGACCGGCTTCGAGTGCGGCATCGGGCTGGCCGGCTTCCACGATCTCCAGGAAGGCGACGTCATCGAGTGCTTCACGAGCCAGACGGTCAGCCGGGTGGTCTCCGCCTGAATTCCCGAGCTCGGCCGAAGAGCGGGTCATGAGCCAGCGCACGGACAGAGTGGACCAGCTCCTCCGCGAGGAGATCGGCACGATGCTCGAGCGTGAGGTCGCCGACCCGCGCATCGGCTTCGCGACCGTCACCGAGGTCGAGACGACGCCGGACCTCCGCCATGCCCGGGTCTGGGTGAGCGTGATCGGCGGCGCATCTGAGCGCACGCAGACGATCGCCGGCCTGGAACACGCCATGATCTTCATCCGCCGCGAGCTGGGGACGCGGCTCCGGCTGAAGCGGATTCCGGATCTTCACGTCCGGTTGGACGACTCGATCGAACGAGGGACGCGCGTCCTCAAGCTGATCGACTCGCTGGAGGCCGGCGCCGAGCCAAGCGAAGTGGGTGACGGCGAATCCCTGCCGACGCCGAGCCGGCGCCCGGCATCGGCCGACTCAGCCATGACCGGCACGCCCTCCGCTGAAGGCTTCGGGGCCGCCGCCGCCGAGTATGCAGCCGAGCTCGCCGAACGGCGGAGAGCGGCGCGACACGGACGAGGAGCGGCCGCTCGCGAGGACCGGCCAGGGCATCGATCCGGGCATCGGCCCAGCGGCCGTGGCGGCTGACCCCGGCCGATGAACATCGACCTGTCATCCTGGCTCCCCGACGTCCCTCAGGTCGTCGTCGACCGGATCGCCGCCGCTCGAAACGCGCTGGCGGTGGGCCACGAGAACCCGGATGCCGACACGCTGGGCGCGAGCCTGGCCGTTGGCCAGCTCGTGGAAGCCCACGGCGGTCGGGCCACGTTCGTCTGCAGCGACCCGCCGCCGTCGCTGTACGGGTTTCTGCCCGGCATTGACCGATTCGTCACGGACCCCGACCTCGCGGAGCAGTACGACCTGCTGGTGATCTCGGACTGCGGAACGCTCGACCGGGTGGGCGAGGTGGGCCGTCGTCACGCCGGGTTGTTCGCCGAGCTGCCTCGCGTCGTCATCGACCATCACGTTTCCAACGACGCGACCGGGCCGTTGGACTGGATCGACGGGGCCGCCGCGGCGACCTGCGAGATGGTGGCCCTGCTCGCCACACGGATGGGCGTCCCGCTTAGCCTCGGCCAAGGGGCGCTGGCCTCTGCGCTCACGGCCGGGATCGTCATGGACACCGCGACGTTTGCCCACCCCAGCACCACCCCGCGGACGCTGGTGGTTGGGGCTGCCCTCGTCGCCGCGGGTGCGCCCCTTGCCGAGATCTCGCGGCTGCTGTACCGCTCGAAGCCGGATGTCCAGCTGCGACTCTTCGGACGGGTGCTCGAACGCCTCCAGACCGCCGATGACGGCCGCGTCGTCTGGTCGAGCCTGACCGACGAGGACCTGGCCGCCACCGGGGCAGACGCGGCGCACGGCGAGGGGATCATCGACCTCCTCTCGCAGGCGGACCGCGCCGAGGTCGCGATCCTGTTCAAAGACCAGGATTCGACCGTCCGCATCAGCGTCCGGACGCGTCCCGGCGGCGTGGATGCGACCGTCCTCACCGGCTCGTTCGGCGGTGGCGGCCACGCGCGCGCGGCCGGCGCGACCGTGGAGTTGCCGTTGGCGGCTGCCCAGACCGCGGTGATCGGCGAGGCACGCCGGCTCGCCGCGGCCGTCCGACGCTGACAGCGTCGATGGCGGGGTCGCGAACGTCGAGTCGGGCAGCCAGGGCGGATCCATCCGGCTTCGACGGCATCCTCGTGCTGGCCAAGCCGCCCGGACCGACGTCGCACGACATGGTCGCGCTGGTCCGGCGCCTGGCCGCCATCCGGCGGGTCGGCCATGGCGGCACGCTCGACCCGTTCGCGAGTGGCGTCCTGCCGATCTTCCTGGGTCGGGCGACGCGCATCGTGGAATATCACCTGGCCGATCGCAAGAGCTACCGGGCGACGGTCTGCTTCGGGGCAACGTCGTCGACGGACGATCTGGAAGGCAGCCTGGAGGTGGTCCCGGGGCCGGCCCTCGACCGGAGCACGGTGGTGGCGGCACTCGGCGCCTTCCGCGGGCAGATCGAGCAACGCCCGCCGCCCTATTCGGCGGTCAAGATCGCCGGCCGCCGCGCCTACGCGATGGCCCGGGCCGGCGAGCGTCCGGAGCTCCGGCCGCGAACGGTGACGATCCATTCGATCGATGTCCTCGAGTGGGATGCAGCCGACCCTGACCGGCCGGTGGCCGTGCTCGACGTGGAATGCTCGGCCGGCACGTACATCCGGGCCCTCGCCCGCGACCTGGGCTCTGCGGTGGGCAGCGGCGCCTATCTGGGCTCCCTGACCCGGACCGCGAGCGGGCCGTTCCGGCTGGGCGATGCCGTGTCGGTTGACGCCCTCCGGGAGGCCGCTGCGGCCGGGCCGGCTCGACTGCGGACGTTGCTCCTGCCGGCCGAGACGGGACTGGACCGGTTTCCGCGCGTGATCCTGGAGCCGTCCGAGGTCGCGGCGATCGCGCGCGGCCAGTTCGTGCGCCCCAGCCGGGCTGTTGTCGCCCCGGAGGGCCCCGACGCACACCTTCGCCTCGTGGACAACCACGATCGGCTCGTGGCGATCGCGGCCTGGCGCGACGGGCGGCTGGCGCCGGAGAAGGTGCTCGTCGACGTCCCGTCCCGCTCGGGCGATGCCTGAACCGAAAGGCGGGGACTCGATGGAGGTCGTCTCCGGCGTCA
>WNFU01000659.1_pt1 | contig 52808 bp, 29 predicted proteins | sample 5400121 | NCBI WGS metagenome assembly WNFU01 (sample SAMN13153360, study PRJNA577476) | soil metagenome | isolation source: 100 cm soil or saprolite under grassland replicate 1 | place: USA:California | collected 2016-06-15 | reverse complement strand
ACCGGGCTGCGCGACGGGCCGGCGCCGCGGGTTTCGCGCCGCCAGTCGATGAGCCGGTCGAGGTCGGCCTCCCGGCGACCGTCGGCCCGGGCCTCGGCATTGCGCTGCTCCAGCAGCCGCCGCAACTGGCCGGCGACGGCCCGGGCCCGCTGCCGGCCGCGCTCCTGCGCCCCCAGGTACCACCCCAGCTGCCGTCCCAGGGACAGGCCGTCATTGCCGCCGCCCTCGACGTTGACCCGCACCCGCAGGCCGGCCTGCAGGTAGCTGAACAGCTGTCTGCTCACATCATCCAGATCCGGCGACAGCGGCTGCGGCAGCTGCGCGCTCTGCTCGCCGAAATCAACGGCCACCCACCGTGGCGCCCGCCAGTACGGTGTACGGACGTCCACCGCCGGTCGGTCGGGTCGGTCGAGCATCGCCGGTTGGGTGGGCAGCGCGGGTCGGTCGGGCACCGCCGGTGGGGCGGGTACTGCCGGTGGGGCGGGCACCGCCGGTCGGTCCCGCCGGTAGCTCTGGACCGACGGGTGTGGCCGCAGGTAGTTGATCAGCTGAGGGATCGGGTTCCGCAGACGCGGGCGCGGCTGCGGCAGCTGCACGACCGGCTGGGCGACGTGGGTACGGGGGAGGTGGGTACGGGGGGAGGGGCCCAACGCGGGCCGCTCGATGACGTCGACCTCCAGCCGGGCCCCCTCCACCGGGTCGTATTGCGGCGGGTCGGGCAGCTGTACCCACAGATCGGAGGACGGCGTCCGCACCGCAAAGGCGACCACGAAGTGGAATCCCTGACCGTACCGGTTACCGAATTCCTCCCGCCCTATCGGAGTTGGGGCGCGTCTGAAATCCTCGAAGACCCAGAAGTTCCCGTCGGGGTCCACGACCGCGGCGCCGGTCCGGGCGCCGTCGGTGAACCAGATCCGGGTGCCCGGGTACGGGTACGGGAGGCTGTCGCGGGTATAGAGGACATCCAATTCCCGGTTGACGCGCAGCGCCTGCTCCACCCGCCGGGCCTGCCATGCCCGGTCGGGTACCATCCGGACATCCGCCGCGAACTGCGCCGCCGGCCTCTGCTGCAGGAAGGGAATGTCATCGAAGCCCATCGACTCGGGGGTGGTGCCTCGAGCCATCCAGAACAGCGCCACTGCCGGCTGGGTCGAGGCCACCTCGACGTCGTCGTCTTCCCCGAGTTCGGCCACCCGCCAGCCGTACCGCGGGTGCTGGCCTTCGGCCTGGGAGTCCTGGCCTTCGGCCCGGGAGAAGATGCGCGTGTCGGGGCCTAACGAGTCGCTGACCAGCAGCGGCTCGTTCGGCATCAGCCATCGGTGGTGGTAGCGCGGAGCTATCCTGTCCAGTTCGGTGCGCAGCGCCTGTTCGAAGGTCTGCTGGCGGGTCCACGAGTTCTGGTAGAGCTGCTCCAGGTCGTCCATGTCCAGATCGCTGTCGTCGACCATCTCCCGCAGATCGGCCGGCAGCAGATCGAGCGCCTCCTCCACGCGGAACGGCCGGCCATCGGGGTGGACCCGGTAGATCCGGCCGGTGGGGTCGATACGGTGCACCGCCGGTTCGGCGCTTCCCGGCCGGGTCTCCTCGATCTGCACGTGGGTGTCCAGGTCGTAGGCGATGCGTCGCGCGAGTAACACCTGGTCGCCGGCGAGCAGCGACACCACCGACGGCACCCCGCGCGGGCCCGCGTTTTCGGGAAGGGCCGCGTTGGCCTCGTTGATGATCCTCGTGGTTTCGTCGGCGATCCGGGAGGGAACGTCCGCCGCGGGTAGCCAGGCCAGGTCGGTCATGAGCTGGGCCCGGTGTGCGGCCACCCTGGGCCCGGGCAGGACCTCGCGCGCCCACTTCTCGATCGCGAGGAAGGTGTCGACCGCCCGCGCCCTGGTGCTCGTGGTCAGCCGCAGCGGCTGCGGGTGGCTGGTCGGTTGCCGAAGCCGGCGGACCACCTCGCCATGCACGTCCCAGGCATCGGCGCCGGCCTCGGCCGCGTCTTTGAGCAGCTCGTCCAGATCGGCCTGCCGCTCGGGTACCAGGCCGGCCGGCCAGTCGCGCGGCTCCGCGGTGGTCGCGGCGGCGTTGCGCTCGGCCATGTACCGCTGCAACTCCTCGACCTGGTCGGCGAACAGCTCGAGGAACACCTCGCCGGTGACCGGTGCGCTGGTGCTGGTGCCCAGCTCCTCCGGGGGGCCGAAGATGTGGTACGACCTGCGCTGCAGCGTCAGCGCGAACCGGCCGCTGACCTGTACCAGGTAGACCGGTCCCTGTTGCTTGATGTGCTGTTCCCGGCGTGGGTTCTCGCCGAAGCCGCCGCTGGCGACCGGCGCGGCCAGCCGGTTCGCCCCGGTGCTGACATCACCTGTGTTGTGCGCCCACGTCTCAGGGTTGCCGGTCCCGTAGGACGGGTCGGCGCTGGCGACGCCGAAAAGGTTCCACCGGTCGGTGGTTTGGCTGTGTTCGGTGGTGCTGAGGTACTTGGCGTAGCGGCCCGTGCCGGTCACCGGAGGCGGCGCGCCGTCGTCCGTCCCCTCGTCCCCTTCGGTGGGTTCGGGTTTGTCGCCCACGATCGGCGCGATGACCCTCAGGTCGTACAACTCGCCGCTCAGGCTCAGCCTCGCCCGGTCGCTGGAGTGGCCGGGTACGAACAGGTCGTTGGCCAGCACGTGGGTCCTGCCACCGAGCGCCTTGAGCAGGTGGTTTCCCAGGTGGGTCCGGGACAGCAGCATCGGCAGCGAGGAGCTGGAGCGGAACTGTTCGGTGTCGGCCTGCGGACCGTACTCCTGCAGGAAAAGCTCATGGGCGGCGGGCAGCAGGTTGTCCGGGAGCGCCGCGGCGACCAGCCCGTCGGCGGGCAGGTCCGGCACCGGGGTCAGGTCGGGCAGCGGCTGCGGCTCCTGCAGCGGCGCCGCCTCGCTGAGCCCGCGCGGGAGTCTGAGCACCATCTGGCCGGGGTGTACGGTCCGCACCGAGGCGGCCTGTCCCTTGCGCCAGCGGTCCAGGGCGCTGAGTCGGTTGTTGATCCCGCGGCCGGCCATCTTCACCAGGCGGGCGTCGACAATGAGCCGGAATCTGGTGGCGGCGCGGTAGTGCCCGGTCCAGTCGTAGACGGTCTGCTCGACGATGTTCTCGTCCGCCCGCCTGGTGCTACGGTGCTGGCCGCCGCCCAGGTGCAGCTCGGGCCCGCCGGACGTCTTGTGCTGGCCGGCCGTCGGCCCGGTGAAGTTGCCCTGGGCGAGGGTGAACGTGCTGGTCGAGTCGACACTGCGCGACAGGCTGAGCTCGGTGTACCCGTGGCCGTAGTTCTCCAGGCCGTTGTCCGCGATGAAGTCGGTGATCCGCGGTAGCGACACCAGCTCCATGCGCAGGTTGAGCCGGACCACGTTCGACAGGAGCCAGCCGTCCGGGTTGACCAGGTAGAACGTCATGCCGTTGGTGCTGAGCATGTCGTCCGCCAGCGGCTGGTCGCGGCCACCGGCGAGCATCGCCTGCAACGTGTCGATGCCGCCCTGCAACCTGCCCATGACCGGCCCGGCCGAGGTTCTGGAGCGCCACCACACCTGGGGTCCGGGCGTACCCCACTCCCGGCCGCGCCGGGCCAGCAGACCGGGCGCGACCCGCTGCACCGCTTCGTACACGAAATCGAAGGAGTTCTTGGTCCCCGCTGACTCGGCGCCGCCTTCGGGGTTGTCGGTGTTGGTGTAGCGCAGGCTGTGGAACCCGGAGTGGCCGAGCGCCTTCGGGCCGCGCCTGGTCAGGTACGGCTGGACGTAGGTCGGCTTCACCTCGTACCTGGTCGTCGGCTGGCCGTTGGCGTCCACGAGGTTCCGGCTGGTCAACTCCGCCCGGAGGCTGGCCTCCGCCCCCGGGAACGCCCTGGTGAGCGTCGTCCGGGCCGCCGGGTCGCGGATGGGCCCCTCGCTGCTCCAGTCCTTCACCAGCAGGTCGAGGGCGTATTCTTCGCGCTCACGGCGGTGGCGGTCGCGATCCACCGCGTCAAGCGCAAGCTCGTCCGCGGGGGGTTCGGTGTGCCAGCGGGCCAGGACCCGCGACAGGATCGAGGCGCTGAACGCCGTGCCCTGATCCGCTGGCCCCCTCCGCCAGCGGCGGAACACATCGTCCAGCTGGCCCCGGGGCAGCGGGACCTTACCCTCCGCGTAGCGTTCCAGCGCGTCGGGCTCGGTCAGCAGGTACACCATCTCCTTGTCTGGGACGGTCTCCGATGGCTGGACGGCGACACTGCGCGGCAGCAGCTTGGCGTGCTTCTGGTGTGCCGAGCGGACGGTGAAGTCCACGGTGGTGCGAAACGCGTACGCCCGTTGGAAGTTGAGTTCGAGCAATTCCTTGCCGCCGGTCTGGCGGTGGCCGTGGGTCTCCGAGGAGCCCCACCGGTGCCCGCCGGCGCTCTCCACCGACCAGGCCGTCAGGTGGGGCGCGGTGGATATGTTGCCACCCGCGAGGTCCACCGGGGTGAAGGACAAGCCGTGTGACCTGGTGGAGTACTGCCCACCCTGGGTGAGCGCCAGCTTGATCGTTCCCGACGTGAACTGGTCCGGGGTGGCCCCGGCGAACTCCGAGGCTCCCATCCTCGCGGAGATGGACAGCGCGGCGTGTTCGTTGCGAACGATGCCGGGCTCGAAGAACGTGTCGGTGGTGAACTGATCACCCAGCATCTCCTTGAGGTGCGCGACGACGTGGACGTTGCCGGTCATGACGATGTACTGCTGGTCGGCGGCCTTGCCCGGGCGGGTGAAGCGGGGCTCCACCCGGCGCGCCGCGTCCAGCAGGCCGGTGGTGTCCAGGTAGTACACGACCCCCTGGTCGACCACTTCCTTCGGGGTCCCCCCGGGCCGCGCGAAGTGCACCCGCCGCCGACCGCCGGGTTCCGCACTCGCGGGGGGCGGGGGCGTGGGCCGGTCGACGACCGGTGCGTCCCGCCTTTCCTCGACCGGGGCGGCGGGGGCCGGGACCCGGACGCGGATGGCCGGCTTGGCCGGTTCGCCTTCGCCGGGCTCCGGCGGCTCCTCCTCCTCCGCGATCGCGGGGAGCGCCTCCTGAAGCCGCCTCTGGGGCCGATCCCCGGCGCCCGGCACCGTCATCGAGGGGAGTGCACCCGGCGGCCGGCGCGTGCTGGGCGGCGGGGCGGCCCACGGCAGCGTGCCCTGGATCAGGTCGGGCACGCCGGACGGGACTGCCGCGGCAGCGCCCACGTCCGGCGGGGCCGACCGCCGCTGAGCGGGCAGGGACGGGACCTCCGGCACGACCGCTGGTGGGACGTCCGGCTGCTCCGCTGCTGGGACGTCCGGCTGGTCCGCCGAGGGGATGGCCGCCGGTGCCGACTGGCGCCTGTCGGGCCGCCGCCGTCCCCGCAGATCCAGGCCCGGGTACTCTTCGATCGGGCTCAGGTCCTGTCCCCGCTGTTCGCCAGGTGCGGCATCACCCTGCGCGGCAACCGAACTCGCCGCCGAGTGAGCGGACGAGTGAGTCGACAGGCGAGTCGATCGTGGCTGGGTGGGTGCCTGGGTCGATCGCGCGCGAGTCGATCGCCCGTCAGCCCGGAGCGAGCGAGCCGGCCAGTCGTCGGCCAAGGATCGGGGCCTACGGGCGTCCCTGGTCTGTCCGCCGATCGCCTCTCCCGGCGGGTTGAAGTCCGGCACGAGGTGCACCGTGGCATCGCCGTTCACCTCGGGACTGCGCCACTGCCAGCGGCGAACCCGGGTACGGAAGAAATTGCGCAACCGCCGGGTGATCCCCTCCTCGTAGTCGACGGTGACCCGGTATGTGCTGGGCAGCCGGAACTCGTTCTGCTCGCCGGCGTACTCCAGCAGTTGCGGCATGTTGGTGATGGTGGTGGCCGAGTCACTCGCACCGATCGAACGGTCGTACGACACGTTCGCGTTGAGTCCACGCAGTTTTGGCCGGTTGGGCGCACCGAACCCGAACCGCAGGCCCATGGTCATCTTCTTGCTGCCGCCGGCGGTCTGCCCCGCCACGTCCAGGCCCATTGTCAGGTTGACCAGGTGGTAGTCCTTGATGCGCCGCACGAAGTACCTCGAGTGGCCGTCGGGGCCGACGTCGTCGTCGAGCTGCTGCTCGGCCGTGATGGTGATCCGCGCGGCGCGGGCGATCCCGTGGGTGCGGCGGTGCAGGGTGAACGACAGGCCGTTCTGGTGCATGTCGTCGTAGTGGGAGTCGATGGCGTCGCCGGAGATCATCTTATTCAGAGTGAACAGGTTGTCCAGGTTGCTGCTCGTGTCACCGGCGGTGAGCCGGTTCTGGAAGGGGTGTTCGAGGTCCGCCGGGAGGAAGCCGTGCTCCTGCAACTCCGGGATGACCGCCTCGCGCAGGGCCTGAATCGCTTCCCGGTCCACCTTGGCCAGTCCCTGCCCGATGCCGCGGCCCTGGCGTACGTGCCTGGGCAGCCGGACCTCGTAGGCGTCGAGCTTCCCGGCGCCGCGCACGATGTTCTCGTCGATGGGAATCTCGGTGCGCTGCACGGGGGTTCCGTCCGGCTCCGTCGCGGCGGTACCGTCCGGTCGCGTCAGGTACCCCGGATCGCGCTTGAGCGCCGCGCGGTTGACCGGGAAGCCGTGGGTGAACGCCTCGTGGTCGGGTACCCGGAGCAGGGCCTCGCCGTCCACCTGCCCGGCCTGGTAGCGCTGTCCCGGGCGGTCGCGCAGGGTCACGGTGGCCTCGTGGGTCAGGCGGATCCGGTACGCCGAGGTGAAACCGCTGAACCGGCTGACCAGCACCCACAGGCCGACGCGGGCCGCGCTGGCCGAGTCGGTGTTGTCCCAGGTGCCGGAGATGAACCCGGTCACGCCCGAGGTGAACCTCCCCGGAAGCGGCAGCAGGTCGATTCCGGCGCGGGCCTCCGCCGAGCTCTGGTTGCCCAGGGTGAACCCGGAATTGTGCGCGGAGATCGCGGTGCGCACCTTCTCGATGTGCGCCTTGTCACTGGCCGCGCCGACGCGGACCGGTTCGTCCGCCGAGCGTTCGGTGTTGATGGTCACCTCGGCGATCTGCTTGCCGCGGTGGGTCACCGTGAACCGGTACCCACCGTGGATCGCCGAGTCCAGGTGGGTGTCGAGGTTCCATATCCCCTGCATGATCTGGTTACGCAGCTCGCGGTCGACGGCCACCCCGGCGTCGACGATCTGGGCCGTCACCCGGTCGTAGAGTTCGGACATCCCGGTCAGACCGGAGGCGAAGAACGTGTCCGGGATGCGGTGCCGGTTCCGCCGGAGCTTCTCGCCGGCTTCCAGTTTCCGCTGTCGGCGGGCGGCGGTGGTGCCGGGGGACACGACCGGGTCGGTCGCGATGACCTGCGGGCCCGGCTGGCCGAGGTAGTGGTCGGGTACCCAGAGGTACAGCTTCTCCTGTGGGATGCCGTGGACGTCCGGCCGGATCTCGGGCAGCGTGGCCCAGCTCTGCTCGGTCGTACGGGTGACCCGGCGTATTCCTTTCCAGGTGCGGCGGCGTACCGGTTTGCGGAACTTGATGGTCCAGTCGGTGTCCAGTTCCAGCAGCGTCGACCGGTCGCGGGTGTCCTCGACGTGGCCGGTCTCGGCGTCCTTGCTGATACCGGTGGAGCGGTTGACCCTGTTGGCGGTACCGCTGAGGCTGAGACCGACCCTGGCCACCTGCAGGGCGACCGGGGTCAGGCCGAAGCCGAAGCTCAGGCTCACGCGGGCGCGGAAGGCGCTGGCGTCGCCGCTCGAGCTGTGCGACACCCCACCGGTCTGGAACGTGCCCTGGGTGTTCTGGTTGGCGAAGAACCGCCCGCGCGCCACGAGCCGGCCGCGATCGTCCTCGGCTCCCTGGTGTGACGCCTGGCCCACGCCCATTGCGGCCGGGTCGTCGGCCACGCGGGGGTTGCGCGGGTTGAGGTGGAACAGCGCCTCGGCGTCGCCGAGCGGAACGACCAGACCACTGCGGGCGATGGCGCGGAAGTTGCCCAGCAGCCGCTGCGGCAGCGCCGTCCATTCGTCCTCGGACACGGTGACCCCGCGCTGCCGGGCCAGGTCCCGCACCTTCTGCACGACCTGCGGCAGGTAGGGCACCGTGGTCTTCGGGATTCCCAACGGGTAGACGAACTCGTCGACGCCGAATGCGGGGCCGCCCGCCTCGGGCAGCGGCGGCGGAGTCCCGGCCGGGGGAGTGTCGTCCTGACGGGGCTTCACCGGCACCGTGTACAGGTCGCCGGGGAACTCGTCCGCCACCGTCGGTTCGTACGGGTACCGCGAGGTCACGTCTTGCTGTGTCGCCTGCCGGCTGCTCACGGACCGCGCTCGGCTCGAGGCCCGCCCCGGCCGGCTGCCGGACCGCGAAGGGCTCTCCGGCCGGGGGACGGGGAGCAGCCCGCCGGAGGAGTCGGCGTGCGGGGTGACGACCTTGCCGGGGGTACCGGCCCGGACGGTGGCCATCGTGTTCCCGTCGGCGTCGACGACCAGGTACAGCGGCGGCGCCTGGGTCGGGTCGCCGGTCGACGGGGCCACCTCGGGCAATACCCCATCGGGCCCGATGAGCGTCACCCGCACGCCGAACAGCTCCGCTACGGCGGGGGCCAGGGCTACCGGGGTGAGCTCCGGCACCGGGGAGCCGGGGATGGCCAACTGCCTGACCCAGGCGGCCAGGCCGGGCCGCAGTTCGGGTAGGTCGGCCGGCTCGACGTCCAGCAGCGGCCACGCGTTTCCCGAGGCAGCCAGGTCGGCCTGCAGCAGCGTGGCGAACATCTCCTTGGCCGCGTCTCCCGGCAGGTCGGCCAGGCGCGCCAGCCGCGTCTGATCGTACTCACCCGCCCGGCGCAGCGAGCCGAAGAAGTCGTCGTGCCCGGCCGGGTTGGCCACGGCGGCCCGGCCGAGCTCCTGCAGCTGCTGGACCTGGGATTCGGTGAGCGGCCCGGTGCCGGTGTCCGACCACGCGACCGGCCCGGTCGGCGGCTCGGCGGGGGCCTGCGCGGCGACCGATGCGCGTAGCGTGGCGAGCAGGTCGGCCAGGCCCGGACCGGCGGTACCCTGCTCGACCTCGCCGCGCACCGCGGCGCCCAGCCGGTCGGGCAGCTCGGGTGCGTAGGGTAGCTGGACGTCCTTGGTCGCGGTGACCGTGGCGAGCAGGCCGGGCAGGTCGCGCAGTGCGGTCGCGTCGTCGGGCAGCGCATCAGGTGCGACGCCGTCGACCGGGCGCAGTACCCGGCCGCCGCGCTGCGGGGTGAGCAGCGCGGGCACCGACTCGATCCCGACCGTGCCCAGCAGTTTGTCGCCGTCCTCGGCAAGGACGATGGCCGGGCCCTGGCGCTGCCGGGCCGGCTCGAACCAGTTCAGGCTGCCCTGGTCGCCGAGCACGGCGATGCTGACGCCCAGCTTGTCGGCCAGCCGCCGCAGCAGCGCGCCGGTAGGGTCGGCCTCGCCGGCGACGGCGACGTTCCAGGCCTCCCATTCCGCGTCCGGAACCTCGGCCAGGCGCATGGCCACGACCTCGCCGAGCGGGCCGGCCGACATGGCCAGCTTGTCCGACACCGTCATGTCGATGTCGTCGGCCACCGCGTGCCGGCCGATCATCCGCAGCGTCGCGGCCGCGGCGGGGCTGAGTTCGGCGTCGGTGAGCTGCCAGCCCTTCCAGCCGGTGAGGCTGGTCAGCGGTATGCCGGCGGCGACGGTGGTCGGTGGGGTGTCCACAGTGGACCCGGGAGGGTCCGAGTCGAAGACGCGGCTGTCCTCCGATGTGGACGACTCGGATGCCTCGTCGGACACCTCGTCGAGTAGCGGTTCGGGAAGCGGCTGGTGCACCGGCGGCGCCGCCGGGGGATGCGAGGCGGTGCCGGCTTCGGGTGCCGGGTGGATGAGCGTGGTACCAAGCTGGTGGGTCGCCTCGCCACGCAGCTGCGTCCAGCCCGGCTCGGTCGTGGTCAGCCGCCCGTTGTCGGTCAGCTCGACCGGGCCGGCCGGGGCGAGTACCGATACCGTCGGCACCCTGTCAGCCAGCAGCCGGGCGAACGAGTTGCCGTCCGGGCCGGCGGCCAGGGCGGTCGGGTCGGTGAAGACCACGGTGGTGGGCAGGCCCGCCGGCAGAGCCGGCAGCAGGCCGGCCAGTTGTACCAGGGTGAGCCGCCCGTCCATGGTCTGGACGGTGCGCGTGCCGGGGTTGACCTCGCCGTCGACGACCAGCATCGTCGCCGGTTCGGCGATCTGGTCGGGCAGGTCGGCACCGGCCGCGAACGCTTGAAGCATCGCCCGGAAGGTGTCGCCCGGACCGGGCAGCATGAACAGGCCGCCGATACCGGGCACGGCGTGGACCCCGGCCGGCAGCGGCCGGTGCGCGACCTGCGGCCCGACCGGTGTACCGGCCGGGGCGATCACCTCGGCATCGGCGGCATCCGCGACGGCGAACGCGTTGATGTCGTTGAGCCAGGCCAGTACCTCCGGCGGTACCGGCTCGCCGGGTGTGCCGATCACGAGCCGTGGCCGGTCGCCGGTCGGTACCGGCGGCGGGCCGGTGACGCCGGCCGGGCGTACCCACAGGTCCGCCCCGGACGGCCCGACCACCCACCCCGCGGGCAGCCGGAGCCGGCCCGACCCGGCCCGGTCCAGACCGTACGGCCGGGCCGGCGCGCCGCTGCGGTACTGCACCGCCAGGGCGCGGAAGGTGACCCGGCCGAACGCGTCGACCGGTACGGTTCCCGGCGGCCGGCTGGCGCGCCCGGCGGCGGGTACCGCATACCCGCCCCGGTCGGCGGCCAGCCTCGCCAGCTCCTCGACCGGCCGCAGACCGGACAGCCGCAGCCGCAGCGCGGGGACCTCGCCGGAGGCGGCGGGTTCGGCAGCCAGCAGCGCGTCCAGCACCGGACCCAGCCTCGCGGGGTCGGTGATCGAGGCGTCCAGCACCACGGCCAGCTCGTCCCGGGCCGGCCGGGCCGGCAGCAGGTCCAGCGCCGCCGCGGTGGGCGCGTCTCCCTGGTACAGCACGGTTCCGGTCGGCGTCTGTCGCATGTGGACACCGGCCGGCAGGTCCACCGGTGGCCGGCCGGTGACCTCGACGTGCCACTGCGGGCGTACGCCGGCCGGCAGGATCGGCGCCAGCGCCTCGGACAGCCGCCCCACCTCGGCCGGGTTCAACGTCACGCCCGCACCGCCGATGACCACCCGCGGCCCCGTCAGGTCGGCCGTGGCGGTCGGCAGGTCGCCCTCGAAGTCGGCCGGGCGTACCCACAACTCGCCCGGGGCCTGCTCGACCACCCAGTTGGCCGGGCCGGCCCGCAGGTGGTACGCGCCGGGTCCGTCGGCCGGCTCCAACCGGTGCGGCGTGGCCGGCTGTACCCGCCCGGGAAGCACGGCGGCGTACCTGGCCAGTACCGGGAAGGTGGGCGCGCCCCGGGCATTGACCGGTACCAGCCGGCCGCCTGGATCCGGGCGCGCGTTGAGCGCGTCCATCGGGAACAGCACCCGTATGCGCCCGGGGGAGGCGCCGCCGAGCCAGTCCGCCAGACGGACCGCGCGGGCCGGCGGGTACGGAGCCTGCGGGCGGGGCAGGATCACGCTGACGAGCCGGTCCGCATCCACGGGCAGCCCGGCCAGGTACTGCTGCGCCGCCCGCAGGTCGGTCACCGAGGCATCGACCACCACGGTCAGTTGGCGCGGGCCACCGTCCGGCGGCGTGTGGATGACCGCCTGCCCGACGGTTTCCGGCGCCGGAGGCACCCCGTCGCGGTGCAGTACCACACCGCCGCCCGGCGCGGCGGTCAACTGATGGCCGGGCGGCAGGCCGGCCGACACGGCCACCAGGCGCGGATCCGGGCCGTGCTCGACGATCTCGAAGTCGGGTAGCTGCTGCCGCAGCCGCTCGATCTGCCACCGTACCCTCGGCGGCGTTTCCACCGCGGGTTCCCCGACGACGAGCTGGGGCCGCCCGTCGCCCGGGGCCGCCACGGGCGGCCGGTCGGTACCGGCCGGCCGCGCGTGCAACCCCCCCTCCGGGGTCGGTGCCAGCTCCCAGTCGTCGGCCAGGCGGAACACCTCGGGGCGCTCCGCCGGTTCCAGCTCGAACGGGGTCGGCGAGGTCGGGGCCGGTTGGTCCGTGGGATGCACCACGTACGCGTGCGCCCGCACCGGCAACGTCACGTTGTCGTCCACGTCGATCGGTACCAGCCGGGCCTGCTGCGGCGGCCGATCAATCAACCGGGCAACCGGGACCACCACCGTCGCAGGACCGGGCAGTCCGCCCAGGACCCGGTCAGCCACGTCCTGTGCCCGTTTCGCGTCGATCGGGGTACGCTCGCCCGCGAAGCGCAGCTCCAAGGACTGGCGGTGCTCCGGCGGCAACCCGGCGACAAAACGCCGCACCGCTCCGAGATCGGTGACCGACGCGTCGACCACCACGGCGGTGACCCCCGGTCGGGGCGGCGACTGGCCGAACATCGCCAGTCCCGCCGCGTACCGGTACAGCACGATCGTGCCGTTCGACACGACGACCCGCAGATCCGGATCCAGACCCGTGGTCAGCTGCGCGGCCATGTCCGGCTCCGCCGGCACAGCCGCCGTCGTCGTCACGGTCGGCCGCCGGAGCCGCAGCAACGGTACCTTCCCCGCCGCAATGGCCTCGTAGTGTCGGGCCAGCGCGATGTCCACCCGCTCATGTGCCGTCAACCGGTGTACCGGCGTCGGATGCTCCACCACCGGGACATCCGGCCCGACCCGGACCCCCTCGGCACGCCGCTGCAGGTACTCATCAACAGTCATCTGATGCGACGGTTCACCGGCGGCCTCCGCCTGCGCGTCGATCGCCCGCTGATGCAACACGAAGTCAGCCTCGTCGGCCCCGGCCAGACCATCCCGGCTCGGGCTGTCCACAGTAGACGGTTGGGCCTCTGCCGAGCGGGGTTCGGTCGGGCGCGTCGTTGTCGGGCGGGGTGCCGCGGAGCGTATCGGGATACGCGTCGGCGCGGTCGCCTTCTGTGCGTCAGCGCCGGCCGGTGTGCCGGTCGGCTGTACTGGGCCCGGCCCCGCCTGCCTCGCTGACGAGTCACCCGACTGGGCCGCGCCTGCGCCGTCCCCGGTGAGGGCCGATGGGGCGGACAGCGACCCGGTCCGGGACCCGGTACCGGCCGAGCCGCCCTCCTGCGGTGCGACCCGCGAACCACCTGCCACCGGCTGATCAGCCACCGGCGGCTGGTACAGCGAACCGGCCGTGTCGGTGCCACCCCCGCGCAGGCGCAGCACGCCCACGACGTGGGTCGGCGGGTTGTCGTCCGCCGCCGTACCGCCCTGCCGAGTGGCGCCACTGTTCGCCGTGGTGTCCGCCGCGGTACCGCCCGACCGCGTCGTCTCCTCCCCAGCCACCGTCTGATCCGCGGTCGCCGGGCGGGTCTGCTCCGCTTCCGCGGTGGGAGACTGCTCCTGCTCCGCGGTCTGAGCCTGCTCCGCGGTCGTGGCGCTGGTCTCCTCTTTTGTACCGGTGGTGGTCTCTTCGTCTGTACCCGTGGTGGTGTCCTCGGCCGGCGTCGTGGCGGTGTTCGCCCGCCCGCCCTTGACCGGGGGCCTGGGACGGATCACCTGGGTCACACTCCGGGAACCGGTGTCCGCGCCGCCCCCACGACCACCCGACGAGCGTGAGCCGGAGCCCGACCCGCCACCATTGTCGATATTGTCGATCAGGGATTCCGCGTCCGCCGCCGCGTCAACCGGCAGGTCCCCCATCACCATGGCCCGGTCGCGCCCCGGCCGCTGCCGCTGCCGCTCCTCCACCCACTGCCGCGCACGGGGCAGCTCCTCCGGTTCGAGCGGCCTGCCATCCAGCCGCGCACCACCCGTCCCCGACGACGCCTCACCACCATCCTGCGGTGCGTCGGCGTCGGCCGTGGTTGGCGACCCGTCAGCGGCGGCCTGCATCCGCGGGTCCGTGCTGGTCATACGCAACCCGGCCGTCTCGGTGGATTGCCCCTCCGGCATTCCGCCTGGCCGTTGTTCGCCTTGTCGTGGGGGTGGTGTTGGTGTGGTGGTGTCTTGGCTGTGTGGTGGGTTGGTGTCGGTGTTGGTGAGTGGGTTGCTGCCGGTGGTCTGTGTGCGTTCGGCGGTGCGGTCGTTGAATGCCTGGGCTGCCGGAGAGGTCGGTTCGGGGGGTGGTGCGCCGAGCCTTTGCTCGCCTCGATCTGAGGACGGTGCCGGTACGGTGCTGTCGTGACCATGCGGTACATCGGTGGCGGTGGGCTGCCCGCCGGCGTTGGTCTCCATCCGCAGCGCCATCAGGGCCTTCCGCCACCTGACTGCCTCAGTCGGTCCGTCCTGTTGACGGTAAAGCTCTTGTAGACGTTGATCGAGCAACTTGTACGGCCGGTTCGCCTCCGTGGTCGGCCGGTCCGGTGCCCCGCCCGGCTGCTCGCCCCCACCCGAGGACGGCGCCGGCGCGGCGCTGTCGTGACCGTGCGGCACGTCGGCCGCGGCCGCGGTCGTGGCGGGCGGGCCGGCGGTCGCGCTGGTGTCGGTGGCGGCCGTGGGTGGGTTGGTCGATGCGCTGGCGCTGGTGGACGCGACCGGTGTGGGTTGGTTGGCGCCTGCGCTGCTGGGGGTGACTGGTGCGGGTGCACTGGTGGTCGCGCTGGTGCTGGCAGGCGCGACTGGCGCCGCTGGGCTGGTGCCTGCGCTGGTGCTGGTAGGCGCGACTGGTGTGGATGGGCTGGTAGGGGTGACTGGTGTGGGCGCGCTGGTGGTCGTGCTGGTGCCGGTGGCTGCCGTGGGTGGGTTGATGGGTGCGCTGGTGCTGGTGGGCGCGACAGGTGTGGGTTGGTTGGCGCCTGCGCTGGCAGGCGCGACTGGCGCCGGTGGGCTGGTGCCTGCGCTGGTGCTGGTAGGCGCGACTGGCGCGGGTGCACCGGTGGTCGCGCTGGTGCCGGTGACTGCCGTGGGTGGGTTGGTGGGTGCGCTGGTGCTGGTAGGCGCGACTGGCGCCGGCGTGCTGGCGCTGGTGGGCGCGACTGGCGCCGGTGGGCTGGTGCCTGCGCCTGCGCCCGCGGGCGTGGCAGTGACCGGTGCGGGTGTGGTCGTACTCGCCGGGGCGGCGGTCGCGGAGACGGGTGCGGCTGTGCCGCTGTTGCCCAAGGCGGTGGTGCCGGCGGCTGGTGCGCTGCCCGGCGCACCGCTCGTCGTCGACGCGGGCCCGACTGGCATCGTGACCGGTGTGGGGTTGGTCAGGGCCGGCGCATGCTGGCTTTGGTTGTCCGGCGGTGTCTGAATCCCACTTTGTCCAGTAAGGGGCCCAGGCGACGACGCCGGTGGGCCAGTAGGTTGCGGCTGCACGGCGGCGGTCGGTGTCGTAGCGGTTGTCGGGGGTCCGGGCGGCACCGTCGGACGACCCGCATCGGTGGCGGCCGGTGCGTCCGAGTGAGCGACTGTCGGGCCGGACCCGGCACCATCGCCGCCGGCCTGCGCAGAATGGACAGGAGACGGATCCTGGGGTCCCACCGAGGTGGTAGGGAAGGCGGTGTGGGTACTGCCGCCGTTCTGGCTTGTTGCCGGGGTCGCCGCCGGTGTCTGCGCCGGTGTCGTGACGGACCCGTTGGGGACGGTGGGTGCGTCGCCACCCGGCCCGGGACCGGGGGCGGTTAGCGGGGCATCTGCCGTCTCTGGTGCGGTACCGCCGGGCAGGATCAGCGGCGTGGCGGGGTCGTCCTGCTCCCCCGCTGGGTTGGGTGTCTGCGGTCCGTTACCGCCCGCGTCGGTCAGGCCGCCGAGTGCCAGGCCGGTCTGCCGGCCGCCGCCGGTGGCCACTCCGGAGGCCAGGCCGGACGCGAATGAGCCGCCGCTGACCTTGAACCCCTGGCCCTGGGTAGCGTTGTACGTCCCCTCGGTGAGGGCCTCGGTGCCCATCTCGTGCAGGGTGTCTTCGGCGAAGTGTGACAGGCCGTCGCTGACCGTGGCGCCGGCGCCGGCGTGGGCCGCCTCGGTCCCCGCGACCTCGGCCGCCTCCCTGCCGGCAGTCCCTTTGATCAGGCCCATTGCCCCATGGCCGAGGCTGCCCAGCCCGGCACCGATGACCCCAGCCATGGTTCCGACCACGGCCGACGTGCCGAGCTGGCGACCGTCGAACTTGGCGCCACGTTTGAGGTGCAGGTGGAGTTGGACGAAGACGTCCATCGCGACCTGAAGGGTCACCTGGAGCGCAATGCTGGTCATCAGTGTGACGACCACTGGGGCCAGCACCCGGCCGAGCACCCTTGCCATGGCCACCCGGGCGGCGGCCAGGAAGTGCGCGATGGCGGTCGGGTGGAAGAAGGCCAGCGCCAGCGCCACCAGGAATTCCAGCAGCAGCTCCACCGCCGCGGCGATGATCATCAGTTTGGCATACTCGATTTTGACGCCGAGGTCCTTGGTGGTGTACCCAACCCGATGCGCGTACTTGCCCGCTACCCACAGATAGCCGGGCGAGTCGTCGATGTACTCCTGCATCGAATCGACGAAGGCCTTCTCCGCCTCGCCCTGGATACCCTCTCGGACCGACTTGATGGCGTCGGCCAACAACGGACCGGCGGCAAAGATGGCATCGCCGAACTTGCCATAGGCCGCGGCTAGGGCGTAGATGACCTCCTCGTTCGTCCGGGGAACGTGCTCACCGGACAGAAACCATAGAAACCCGTCTACGCGGTCGGGCACCTCGATCGCCACTCCTGCTTGTCCACCTCACCTTCGTCGCTCGGTGCCCGACTGCCGACCTTCTCGACCGCGTTGCCTAGACCACGTGATGGCGGGTGGGATCAACAAACGCCGATGCCGAGGTCTCGGCAGCGGCCGCCTCGGCCGCCTCCACGAGGGCAGCCAGGTCCTTGACCTGCTGTGCGTCGCCCTGAGGAAGCTTGACAAAGCCTTCGGCCACCTTGCTGAGCACTTCCCACGGCCCCGGCATGCCCCGGTTGACCACCACGTCGATCTGGGCCCGGGGCACCACGGTCGGCGGTGGCCCGGCGTCTATCAGGGCCCGTTGCGCGTCGAGCATATGGGTCTCATAAGCCTGAAACGCGGGACGCCGTAGCTGCTCGGAATCGGCACCCAATGGCAGCGTCACCGGTCCACCTCCTGCATCGACGCCGGCGTTGTCGCGGTTTCGTCGCCAACCTCGTCGGGCAGCCCGATCCGCTGGCGCATCAGCTCTTCGAAGTCCAACCGTCCATCCATCAGCTCCCGGAGCGGCATGTCCGGCAACACTGCGGCGAACTGATCCATGACCGCGTTCTTGGCATCGCTGCGCGCGGCCGAGATTGTGTCTATCAACAGTCGCGCCAGCTCGGCGCCGGGCATCGACCGGTACGCTCCGGTGCGGAATTTGATATCGACAACCTCGCCGTGGCAGTCCACCGTCACGGTGATCGCACGGTTTTTCGAGGTGGCGGTCGCCTGGACCCCAGCCAGCCGCTGCTCGACCTCGGCGAACTCCTCCTGCTTACGCTGCAACTCCTGCTGGGCCTTTTCGATCTGGTCATAGAACGAACTGGTCATCCGTACTCCTTCGTCACGAGTTCGGTCGGCCGGCACGGCTCTGGCCGGTCCGCGCGGGCTGTTGCGGCCCAGCGGGGCCACGCGGCGTACTCGGCCGCCTCGTCGGCTCGCCCGGCACAGTCTCGGAAACGTCTTCGCGGCCAACGACGGCTGGGACGCAGTCAGGATCGGTGCCCCACACCTCTTCGTCCTCGGCGAGCCAGGTGGTCCGTTCCCGTTCCTTCTCGCTTGCCTGCCCGCCGGCGCCGCCGCCCATCATGGGCGGGTAGAACGGCATACCACCTGCCCCAAGGGCCCCGGCCGGCCCGTTGACGCCGTCCTGGCCCGGGCCGCCCTGGGCACCGGCGGCCGTCGAAGCCAAGCCGCCCAACGTACCCGCGCCGTCCGCCCCGTAGCCGCCGCCGGCCCCGTAGCCGCCGCCCAGCGCACCGGCACCGCCCAGACTGTAAGCACCGTCGGGCCCGTAACCACCACCGGCCACCGCGCGCAATCCAGCGTCGGTGGGCAGGCCCGGCAGCGGGCCGGCGCCGGGATATCCGGGTGGGGGAGTACCCAGCGGGCCGATCGCCGCGCCGGCATTCCCAGCCGGCGACGAATACGTGAAGCCTCCGCCGAAGTCGCCCGGGTTCAGCGCAGTCGGGGATGCCAACCCCGAACCCGGCTGGTTGTCCAGCCCGCCGATGACGCTGCCACTGTCTGATTGCGGGCCTGGCTGGTTGTCCGGGCCGCCGAGCAGGCTGCCACCCCTGGAGTCCGCGCCGGCGCCCCGCACGCCCGGACCACCGACACCGGCGCCGGCGCCGCCCGGGAACCCGCCGGCACCGAGCCCGGGGATCGCCAGGCCGGGGCCCGCGATGGAGCCGCCGGTGAAGGTCGGCGAGCCGTCGCTGCCGCCCGGGATGGGGCCGCCCCCGGCAGGTCCGGTGCCAGCGGCCGCCAACTGGGGGTCGAAGGTGCCAGCACCCCCGCCGGGGATGTCGAGGGCTCCGGGGCCTCCGCCTGCGCCGGCGCCTGCTCCGGGGATGTCTCCGCCTGCGCCGGGGGTGGCCAAGGCGCCCGCGCCGGGTACGTCTCCGCCTGCGCCTGCGCCTGCGCCGGGTACGTCTCCGCCTGCGCCTGCGCCGGGTACGTCTCCGCCTGCGCCTGCGCCGGGTACGTCTCCGCCTGCGCCTGCGCCTGCGCCGGGTACGTCTCCGCCTGCGCCGGGTACGTCTCCGCCTGCGCCTGCGCCTGCGCCGGCGTCCGCGCCTGCGCCGGCGTCCGCGCCGGAACCTGGGAACGGTGTCTCCTGGAGCGGTACCACGGGGCGCTGCATCGCGTGCCAGGCATTCTGCAGGACGTCACTGAGTGCCTGTAGAGCGGTGACCGCGCCCAAGCTGAGCTGGTCGGTCCGAGTTTTCCAGGAGTTCTGCATCCCGGCGTTGAGCCCGTTCCAACCCTCATTGGTCATCAAATTGAACGGGCCAGGGTTCTCCAGTCTCGGGAAGGTGAAGTCCCACTCCGCCCCGAAATCCGGGGACTCGCCCCAACGGTGGTCGGCGTCATACTGGTCTACCTGGCGTTCCATGTCCTGTACGACATAACCGATCATCCAGTTCGGGTCATAGAAGGCGAACGCCGTGAAGGCGCTCCACGCGTTGCTCACCGCCGACTTGAAAGTGTCGATCGCTGTGGCATTCTGGTCCAGCTGGTCGGGCCATGACGGCGGGCCGCCGAGGGTGTTCGCCAGTGTGACCATGTTCGCGCTCATGTCCCGCAACGCCCAGGAGAACGCGTCCGCGGACGTACCGTCGAAGCTCGACCCCGGCGTGTCGATCTCGTCGGCCAGGCCGCGCAGCCTCGGGTCGCCGAAGTTGGTCAACCACCACCAGACGTTCCAGAAGAGATCTGAGGCATCCCGGAACGACTGGGCATCCAGGTGCGGGTTCCGCGCGATGTCGTTGACCGCGGTCTGGCTCAGCTGGACCATCTTCTGCGCCTGGCTGGCGGCCGAGGAATCACCGCCGTCGTAGAACCTGATGAAACCGCGGAACACCTGGAACTTGTAACTTTGTCCACGGCCACCAGGACTCGGTGATGTCCGCTTCCGGTAGAACGTCACGTAGTTCCAGTCACCCCCGGGCATCGCATAGTTCCACGGGCTGGCCCCCTGGCCCTCCTCCCAATGCGACGCACTCAGCTCGACCCAGGTGTTCTGCAAAATACTCGATGGCCTGGCGGTGAATCCCCCCTCGGCGTCGGTGCCGAGCGCGTCATGCAACACCTGCGACCAATCAGCGGCATCCGCCATCGCAGTTCCCTCCGTTACCTCGAACGCGCCCGGTCACGCGACCGGAGACCGATACCGACGACTATGCGGAGTTGCCGGAGGACGACCCGCCGGGCACCCAACCTGGGAGTTGCTGCCCGAACTCCGCGGCCGTCATGCTGGCGTAATCCTCCGTCTGGCCCGTCAACGTGATGAATTGGCCCAGCTGGGCCGCCCGTGTGGATGACAGGTTTCCCAGGGCCGCGAGCAGGCTGTGAACGCTGCTCCCCTGACTCGTGACCGAGCTCTCGACGGACTCGCCCGTTGGGAGTGCGTACCCGGCCAGAACCTTCACGCTCTCGATCGGGCCACCAGGAGACGCCACCACCTCGGTGGAGATCTGGTTGTTGAGGATGTCGATGACGTGGCGGAGGTACGCTTCGTCTACCTGGATAGGCATTGGTTGACCTCTCGTGAGTGCGACGACAATGTCAGCGTGGCGTAGCCCGTCCGGACGGCGGCGGATGCCGCGCCGCCGTCCGGACGGACCGGTAACGGATCAGTTGAAGAGGCTGGCCCCGCTCTGGTCGGTCCGCACGTAGGTGTGCGAGATGTCATCGAGGGCTGTCGCACCGGTCGCGAGGTTCGCGTTCATCTCCTGGACGCCGCTCTGCCACTTCTGTTGAGCTGCCCCGAACGAGTCGGCCGTTGCGCCGGTGTTCGCGGTGCGATAGTTGTTCACCGCGGTGTTGAGGTTGTCGAGGGCCTGGCTGATGGCGTTCGTCGCGGCCCGCAGCTCGTCGCCGGTGTCGATGAGATTACCCGGGTTCACCCCGTATGTTGCCATTGACTACTCCTCACTGGGTTGCTGGACTCCTCGGGCCGGGGCTACCCCCTGTACCAACCCGACGACCCTGTGGCGGTGTCCTCGGCGGTGTTGGTCTGCTGCAGGTGCGTCCTCATCGCGTCGTCCAGCTGCGCCAGTCCGGCTTCCACCTGGCTCAGCCCGTCCAACCAGCCGGCCAACGAGTTCTTGTACGTGGACGACGCATCGCCGGTCCATTGCAGTCCTGCACCGGCTCCCGTCACGTTGCTTCGCACGGTCTTGGTGGTCTGGTCGGCATCCTGGAAGGCGTTGAGTATGGCCTGAATGCCGGGGTCGTCTACGGAAAGGGGAAGGGCCATGACGCTAGTTCCTTCGCTCGCTCGGGTAACTTACTTTCGTCGTGGTGGCGCGCTGACCTGCGCGCTCGGGTCCGCTGTCGATCACCTCCGCACATGATCACGGATTCCGGCCAAGGTGGCGCGTGTCTCACGGTGGTGGTTCCGGAGACGACGCGCCGATGCGACGCGCCCGTGACGCCCAGGCGTCGTGAGGGCGAGGGTCATGGCCTCCATAACGCATGCGGGACCGCATAGTTCACGCGATGGAAAAGATCCTGTATAGGTCCGGTTGATCCGGGACCGCGGTCTGGCCGTTGTAGGGCACACCGGCGGACATCGCCGGTCGCCAGTCGAGCGCGTGGCCCGGACCCGGAGGTGAGCGGTGAGCACGGTGCTGTTCCGTCGGCCAGCACGACGCACGGGGCCGGAGATGCCGACCGGTGACATCAGCATCCAGGAGCCGCCGGCCCTGCCCGAGGTAATACCCGGCGGTCTGCGGAACGCCATGACCTTCCTGCCCATGATGCTGATGTCCGGCGTGATGATGCTCATGTTCGTCGGGGGCCGGGGGCCGCTCATCTACGTGATGATGGGATTGATGGCTGTCGCGATGGGCGGCATGCTGATCGGTCAGATGGCGGTCAGCAGCGGGGACCGCAAGCGACGGCTCGGCGGCGACCGGCGCGACTACATGCGTTACCTGGCCCAACAGCGCCGGCGCATCCGCAAGACCGTGGCACAGCAACGTGATGCGAGCGCGTGGCGCCATCCCGACCCGGCGAGCCTGTGGTCGCTGGCGATGACGACGCGCCGGTGGGAGTGCCGTCCCAGCCACCCGGACTTCCTCGAGGTGCGCGTCGGTACCGGCCGTCAGCGTCTGGTCACCAAGATCGCACCGATGTCGACGAAGCCGGTCGAGGACCTGGAACCGCTGTCCGCGAAGTCCCTGCGGCGGTTCATCGAGGCTTACACCACCGTGCCGGACCAGCCGGTGTCGGTCTATCTGCCGGGGTTCAGCCAGATCCGCCTCACCGGCGAGGACGGGGCTCGCCGGGATCTGGCCCGGGCGCTGCTCATCCAGTTGGTCACGTTCCACGCACCCGAGGAGGTCGTTGTCGCGCTCTGCCTTTCCTCAGAGGCGACCCGCGCGTGGGAATGGGCCAAATGGCTACCGCACGTGCAGCACCCTGTCGAGCAGGACGCGGCCGGCTTCACCCGGTTGGTGGGCGACAGCATCGAGGTAGTGGAACGCATGCTCGGCGAGGCGTTCCTGGCCCGACCCCGGTTCGAGACCGGTGCGACGGCCAGCCGCGACGAGCCGTTCGTGGTCGTCGTCTGCGACGGCGGCCGGATCCCCACCGGAACGCGGATGATCGCCGGAGGCTACCGCAATGCGGTCCTGATCGATCTCGGCGACGCGCCGCCGGCCACTCCCCGGGGGTTGCTGTGGGTCGACCTCGTCGACGGGGAGATCGAGATGGTCAAGCACGACCACATCGGTCGGGAAAGTCGCAAGCCCCTCGCTCATGCGGACCAGATGAGCATCGGCCGGGCGCGGGCCGTGGCGCGGGTGCTGTCGCCGTACCGGCTCGGCCTGGCAGCCGAGCCCGTTGCCGAGGCGCTGAGCACCGACTTCGACCTGGGTGCGCTGCTCGGGATCGACGACCTGGGCCGGCTGGAACTCGCCGCCGCGTGGAGTCCGCGCTCGGTCACGCAGCGGCTGCGGATACCGATCGGAGTGGACGCCGACGGCGCCCCGGTGGAGCTGGACATCAAGGAGTCCGCGCTGGGGGGCATGGGGCCGCACGGCATGCTGATCGGCGCGACGGGCTCGGGTAAGAGCGAGCTGCTGCGCACCCTCGTGCTCGGGCTTGCGATGACCCACTCGTCCGAGACCCTCAACTTCGTGCTGGTCGACTTCAAGGGCGGCGCGACGTTCCTGGGGCTGGACCGGCTGCCGCACATCTCCGCTGTGATCACGAACCTCGCCGACGACGCGGCGCTTGTCGGCCGGATGCGCGACGCAGTGCACGGCGAACTCGTGCGACGGCAGGAGCTGTTGCGGAAGGCGGGCGGGTTCAGCTCGGTCCTGGAGTACGAGCGGGCCCGCGCACAGGGCGCGGCGCTGGACCCCCTGCCCACGATGTTCGTCGTGGTGGACGAGTTCAGCGAACTGCTGGCCGCCCACCGCGACTTCATCGACCTGTTCGTGATGATCGGCCGGCTCGGACGCTCGCTCGCGGTGCACCTTCTGCTGGCCAGCCAGCGCCTCGACGAAGGCCGCATCACGCAGCTGGAGTCACACCTGTCCTACCGGATCGGCCTGCGCACCTTCTCGGCGATGGAATCACGGTCGGCGATCGGGGTACCCGACGCGCACGAGCTGCCCTCCCAGCCGGGTAACGGCTACCTGCGCACCGACGTGTCGACACTGATCCGGTTCAAGGCCGCCTACGTGTCCGGGCCCTATCACCAGAAGCGGACCCGGGTACACCAGGACCTGGTGCAGCGGCAGGTGGTGCCCTACGTCCTCGACCACGTTCCCAACCGGACGGGCGAGGCATCCGCCCCGGCGGAGCAGCCGGCGACACCCGAGCAAGCGGTCCCCGAACAGACGAATGCGAGCGTACTGTCCATCGTGGCGGCTCAGCTTGCCGATCAGGGTCCGCCGGCACACCAGGTGTGGCTGCCTCCGCTCGGTGCACCGCCCACGTTGGATCAGCTGCTTCCCGCGCTTGCCCCAGATCCCGAGTCGGGACTGCGGGCGCTGGATTGGCCTGGCAACAGCCGCCTCATCGTGCCGGTCGGCTTCGTCGACAAGCCGTTCGAGCAGGCGCGGGAGCTGTTGACCGTGGACATGTCGGGCGTCGGCGGCCACCTCGGCGTGGCCGGCGGCCCGCAGAGCGGCAAGAGCACCCTGCTGCGTACCCTCGTCTGCGCCCTGGCGTTGACCCACAGCCCGTTCGAGGTCCAGTTCTACTGCCTGGATTTCGGCGGCGGCACGCTGGCGTCCATTGCGGATCTTCCGCATCTCGGCGGCGTGGCCGGGCGGCTGGACGCCGACCGGGTCACCCGGACCGTGGCCGAGGTCGCCGCGGTGATCGCCGATCGGGAGCGGCGCTTCGCCGAGCTGGGTGTGGACAGCATGGCCACCTACCGGCAGCGACGTGCCGAAGGCACGGTCGACGACCCGTACGGTGACGTGTTCCTGGTCGTCGACGGCTGGTTCACGTTGCGCCAGGAGTTCGAGGCGGTCGAGGCGGCGGTCCGGCACATCGTGGCCCGTGGCCTGAACTTCGGCGTCCACCTGGTGATGACCGCCTCGCGGTGGTCGGAGGTGCACCACGGGATGCGCGACCAGCTCGGCACCCGGTTGGAGCTGCGCCTTGGGGATCCGGTCGACTCCGCGATCGACCTGCGGCTCGCCGCTACCGTGCCGCACGTGCCGGGCCGTGGCCTGACCGTGCAGAAGATGCACTTCCTGGCCGGCCTTCCCCGCATCGACGGCGTCGCCAATTCGGCCACCGCCGCCGATGGCAGTCGTGGACTTGCCGCCATGGTGAAGGACTTCTGGGGCGGATCGCCGGCCCCGCGGGTCCGGACCCTGCCGGCGGTACTTCCGGCCGCCGAGCTGCCGTCCCCTGAGGGCGACCTGCGCGTCGCGATCGGGCTCGACGAGGAACGCATGCAACCGGTGTGGCACGACTTCGACGAGATGCCGCACCTGACGGTCATGGGCGACAACCGGAGCGGGAAGACCAACTTCCTGCGCTACCTCGCGCATGCCGTCACCGGGCGGTTCACCCCGCAAGAGGTACGGATCATGGTGGTGGACTTCCGCCGCGCCATTTTCGACTGGGTGCCCGCGGACTACCGGTTGGGCTACTCGATCTCGATCGACTCGACCAAGGAGACCGTGGCCGAGGCCGTCGAGGGTCTGCACAGTCGCATGCCGGGTAAGGACATCACGCCCGAGCAGTTGCGCCGTCGCGACTGGTGGTCCGGCCCCCGGCTGTACGTTCTCGTGGACGACTACGACATGCTCAACGGGCACGACGGCCCGCTGTTGCCTCTGATCCCGTACCTGGCGCAGGGTTCGGACATCGGCCTGCATGTGGTGCTCAGCCGCGGGGCCGCCGGGGCGATGCGCATGTCGATGGATCCGTTCCTTCGGCGCCTGCAGGAGACGAACAGTCCTGACGTGGTGCTGTCCTGCCCGCCGTCCGAGGGCCCGCTGGTCGGCGGCCTCAAGCCACGCACCCTCCCGGCGGGACGGGCGCTGCTGTGCACCCGTCGCGGCGGCCGGTTGATCCAGACCCCATGGCTGGAGCCACCCACGGACCAGGGCGCGGCCAGCTACGCGTCAAGCGGTACCGGCGTGAGGTCCTGACAACGGCGTTGTCGACCATGCCGCGCAGACCGACATCGCTGAGTTCAGTGATATCTCTGTCGAGCTGTCCGGTTAGGTTCCCACCATGCATTCGATGGTCCGGGTCGGAGTGGTCGGACGTCAGGTCGAATCCTCCACGCTGGCCGCCCTGGTGGCCGAGGTCGTGGCCGGCCGGGGAGGCTTCGCGTGGCTGCAGGGCGAGCCCGGGATCGGCAAGTCGACCCTGGTCGACCTGATGGCACAAGAGGCCCAGGCGGCGGGGTGCACGCTGTGCCGGGGTGCCGGGGAGGAGCTGATGCAGGCGTTTCCGCTGCGACTGCTGGCGGAGTGCCTGGATGTGACAAGTTCCTCCCCGGACGACGCCCGGGCCGAGATCGCCCGACTGCTGCGCGGCGAGATCGGCGGATCAGCGACCCTGGATCCGGTGCTCGCGGCCACCGAGCGGCTGCTTGGCCTGGTGGACCGGATCTGCGCGAGCGGTCCGGTGTTGCTCGTCGTCGAGGACCTGCAATGGGCCGATGAACCCAGCCTGCTGGTGTGGAACAGGCTGGCCCGTACCGTCGATCAGATCCCGCTGTTGCTGGTGGGCACCTGCCGTCCGGTACCCCACCGGACGACGGTGGAGCGGTTGGGGGTGATGGCCCGCGAGCGGGCCAACGCGTACCTCGAGCTCGGACCGCTGGCCACCCCGGACGTGGTGGATATCGCGGGCCGGCTCGCCGGCGGTAGACCGGGGCCCAGGCTGTCCGCGGAGTTGGTCCGCGCCGGGGGAAACCCGCTCTACGTGCGGGAACTGGTCGAGGCAACCGTTCGCGACGGCCTGCTGGAGGTGGTCGATGACGTGGCGGAGCTTCGGGCGGGCGCCACGGCGACGCCGGCCTCCTTGACGGCGGCGATCGGGCGCCGATTAGGGTTCCTGACCGACGACACAGCCTCGGCGTTGCGGATGGCGGCGCTGCTGGGACACGAGTTCAACGTGGACCACTGGGCCGACGTCACCGGCCGGCAGGCTCGTGAGCTGGCGGAGACGACGGAGGAAGCGGCGGCTGCCGGGGTCATCACCGAGGCCGGTCAGCGGCTCGCCTTCCGGCACGAGGTGATCCGGCAGGTGCTGGTCGACCAGGTACCCGCACCGCTGCGCGCGGACCTGCACCGCGACATGGCCCAGACGCTGGTGCAGCGGGGAGCCGGCATGGACGTCGTGGCGGGCCACCTGATGGCGGCGCCGGATCTCGAGGACGCCTGGGTCGCGCAGTGGCTGGCCGGCTCCGCGGAGTCCCTGCTCTATGCCGCGCCCGAGGTGTCGGCGGAGTTGTTGACCCGGGCCGTGCGTCCGCTCCACCATGACGATCCACACTGGGAGGTGCTCGCGTCACGGCTGGCCAGGGTGCTGTTCTGGCTGGGACGGGACGACCAGGCCAGCGAGGTCGCCGGGGAGGTCCTGCGACACACCACCGACGTCGAACTGTCGGCGGCGTTGCGGATATTGACGCTTCGTTCGACGCTTCGGGCGGGCGGTGGCGTCGAAGAGGCCTATGCGGGCCTGCAGCCCTCCCTCGAGGATGCCAGGCTGCCGCTGAGATGGCGGGCCCGCCTGGGCGCGTGGTCGGCGATGGCTCTTGGCCTCATGGGGCGCTTCGAGCAGGCCCGCGCCCGTGCGCAGGAGGCGTTGGACGACGCGGGCCGCAGCGGCGACGCGTTGGCGATCGGGTACGCCCGGCACACCCTGACGTTCATCTCGGGGACGTCGGAACAGATCGCCCACATCGACGCGGCGCTGGCCGTCCTGGGGGGCGATCCCGAGTCGATGGAACTTCGGATCCTGCTGCTCACCAACCGTATCCATCGACTGGTGGCGACCGGGCGGCGTGACGAGGTCGACGGGACGCTGACCGAGGGTCTGGTCCTGGCCGAGCGGATCGGCACCATCCGCTCCGCCGGCGTGCTGTGCCAGGCTGCCATCGCCTGCTACTACTACGGCAGCTGGGACGACGCGCTGCTGCACGTGGACAGCGTCAGTCCGGAGTACTTCGAGAACCCGAGACTGGTCTTCATCCAGGCGCTCGTGGCCCTCATCGCCCTGCACCGCGGGGATCGCGAGCTGGGGGAGAGCCGGCTTCGGGCGGGCGACCTGCTCACCGAGGCGGATCCACCCGAGTCGGCGACCGCCGACGGATTCCGGGCCGACGCCCTGGCCACCTGGCGGGAGATGAACGGCGACCACGCTGGTGCGCTGGCGATGCGGGCACGCTGGCTGGACATGCCGCCGGGTCCCATCAAGGACTCTCGATGTGACGAGGCGCTGTACCTGGTGCGCGCGGCGCTGGCCGCCGGTGACCAAGGTATAGCCGAGGCCGCGATCGACGCGTTGACCCCCGACCCCGACTCGGCGCCCGACCGGGTCCTCACGGCACGGTGCTGCCGCGCGATGGTCGATGCCGACGCCGGTGAACTGCTGGACGTCGCTGCGGCGTTCCAGCGGCTCGGGTGGCCGCTGCACGTCGCGTTCTGCCAGGAGGAGGCGTCGCATTGCCTGGCCAGCAGCGGCGACATCACGGCGGCCCGGACCACGTTCAACGACGCCCTGCGTACCTACGCCGAGCTCGGCGCCGCGTGGGACATCGGGCGCGCCGAGGCGAGGCTGCGCCGCTACGGGATCAGGCGTGGCTCCAGGACGTTGCACCGCCGAGCCACCACCGGCTGGGAGGCCCTCACGCCCACGGAAAGGCGCGTCGCCGAACTCGTCGCACAGGGACTGTCCAATCCGGACATCGCGGCCGAGCTGTTCCTGTCCCGCAACACTGTACAGACCCACGTCTCACACATTCTCGCCAAGCTCGAGCTGCGCTCCCGCATCGAGCTGATCCGCTCGTTCGCCGGCCGCGCCCACGCCGGCAGGGGCTGAGGTCGAGCCGGCAAGAAACGTCCCGCACCGGTGAACCTGCCCCACCGCAAGGGCGTTGAGAAGGCCATGACCACCACGGTCGGCAGCGAGATGTGCCGCCTCGTCGTGTGCGGGCCCGACCGGCACATCGAGGTCGCGGTACCGGCCCAGGTCGTCCTCGCCGACCTGCTACCGGCGCTACTGCACCATCTCGGCGAGAACCTCGCCGACACCGGGCTGCTGCATGGCGGCTGGGTACTGCAGCGCCTGGGCGCCCCGCCCTTCGACGAGGACGCGACCATCGCCTCGCTCGGGCTACGCGACGGTGACGTGGTCCACCTGCGTCCACGCTCCGACCAGATCCCGCCGGTCGACTTCGATGACCTGCTCGACGGTGTGGCCACGGGACTGCGTACCCGCGCCGGCCGGTGGCGGCCGGACATGACCCGGTGGGCGGCGGTGGGCCTGCTCGTGATCGTTCTCGCCACCGGGCTCGCGGCCCTGGCCATGCCCGGTGCACCGAACGTGCGGACGCTGGCCGCCGCCGGCCTGGCGGTAGGCTGCCTCGCCGCGGCCGTCGCCGTCACCCACGCCTTCGCGGACGGGCCGTTGAGCCTGGCCTTCGCCACCGCGGCGATCGGGTACGCCGGGCTGTGCGGCCTGCTCGCACCGAATATCGATACCGGGACCTATGGTGTGGTGGTTGCCGCGCCGCAGCTTTTCACCGGCGCGGTGACGGTGCTCGCGGCGGCAAGCATCGGGGCGGCCCTGGTCGCGCGGGCCAGGCCGGTCTTCCCGGCCGTCATCGTCGCCGCCGTGATCGCCGTCGGAGCCGTCGCGCTCGTCGCGTTCGTACCGACGAGCGTGACGCGGGCCGCGGCGATCGTCGCGGTGCTGTCCACTGTGTCCGGTACCACCGTGCCGCTGCTGGCATTTCGCCTCTCCGGTCTGCGTATGGCCCCGCTGCCGACCGCGCCCGAACATCTGCAGGAGGAGCTCGATCCGGTGTCCAGCGAGGCGGTGCTGGCCCGCAGTGTCCACGCCGACCGCTACATGACCGCGCTGTACACCGGCCTCGGACTGCCGGCCGGTGTGGCCCTGGTCCTGCTCGGCCGCGCCGACGGCTGGGCGCCGGTCACCATGGTTGCGCTGGCGGCCCTGCTACGCACGCTGGCTGCCCGACCGATGACCAGCGCCTGGCACCGGCTGGCCCTGGTCGCGCCCGCGCTTGCCGGGCTGGTCGCCGCGACGCTTCACGCCGCCGCCGGACAGCCGCAGCTGCGGGTACTCGTGCCGGTGGCGGCGGTGCCGCTCGCCGCTGCCGTACTCATCGCGGTGGCCCGGGTCGCGCCGGGACGCCGGTTCACGCCGTACTGGGGACGTATCGGCGACCTGCTCCAGACCCTGGCCGCGCTGGCGATGCTGCCCGTGCTGCTCGACGTCCTCGACGTGTACGGATATGTCCGCGCCTTGGGAGGCTGACCGGGATGCAGTCGCGCCGCGACCAGGTGCAGGCCCAGTCGTACGTGTTGGGTCGGCTGACGGCCGCGCTCGTGATGGCCGAACCGGAGGCCGTGGAGAACCCGCACCGGCGCATCCTCGTCGGGACCGTTGCCGGGGCGCTCGTCGCGGCCCTGGCGGTGGCCGGCTGCGCGGTCTTCGGCTTCCTGCGCCCCGGTGGCGCCAGCAGTTGGCGCGCGCCGGGGACCGTAGTGGTGGAGAAGGAGACCGGCAGCCGCTACGTCCTGGTCAACGGGGCGCTGCGGCCGATCCTCAACTACACCTCCGCGGTGCTGCTGTTCGGCAAGCGACCGGCGATGGTCGCGGTATCGGCCGCCTCGCTGCGGTCGGTACCGCGCGGTGTTCCGGTCGGTATCGTCGGTGCCCCCGACGCGCTGCCCGGCCCGGCCGGGCTGGACGGCGTGGCCTGGACGGTCTGCGCGGTGGCCAGCCGGGACCAGGCGGGCACGCTGTTCACGGCGACGACCCTGGCGGCCGACCGTGCGCCGGCCGGCCGGCCGCTGGATGACGATCACGCCATCGCCGTACGGGCGCCCGGCGGACAGACGTTTCTGATCTGGCGCGGCAGGCGGTTCCAGTTCACCCGCAACTGGCTGGTTCGGGCATTCGGCTACGACGCGACGCCGGTGACCGTGGAGGCGAGCTGGCTGGAGCAGTTGCCGGTCGGTTCGGACATCGCTCCGATGAGCGTGCCGCAGCGGGGTACCGCGGGACCGGCTGTCGACGGCCGGGCTACCAGGATCGGCCAGCTGTTCGTGGCCCATGTCGTCGGCACGGCCGAACGCTACTACCTGCTGCAGCGCGACGGGCTGAGCCAGCTGTCCGCGACCGGTGTGGCGGTGATGTCCAGTGATCCGGAAACGGCGCAGGCGTACGGGTCGGGTCCGGTCGAACCGACGGAACTGACCGCCGCCGCGCTGTCGGCGCTGCCGACCTCCACGCAACCCGCGATGCCTGCCGACCTTCCGGACCGGCCGCCGGCGAGCGCGAGTACCGGATCCGATCATGTCTGGTGTACCCGCCGCGCCGGATCCGGCGGCCAGGTCCAGGTGACCGCCGAGCCGCTGCCGATCGGCCTGAGGCAGCCGCGCGGCGGGGTCGGGATCAGCCGTACCGCGCAGACGGCCGCCGCGGTGGTGATGGCGCCGGGCGTGGGCGGGCTGGTCCGCCTGGGCCGGGCGGGGCAGCTGAACGGGTCCACCTACTTCCTGGTCACCGATGCCGGCGTCAAGTACCCGCTCGCAGACGCCTCGGTGGCTGGGATCCTGGGTTACCCGCTTGAGCACGCGGCGACCGTGCCGTCGGCGTTGCTGGCGTTGCTACCGACCGGGCCGGTGCTGGACCCGAATCAGGCGGGGACGTGATCGGCGGGCGATGCCGATCAGGCGGTCGCGGCCCCCGCAGACGCCGCCGCCGTGACCCGACGGTGGTGATGGCGGTCAGCATCACGAAGGTGAGGGCGGCGATGACGCCGGCGAGCAACGCGGCACGGGCGATGACCGGATCCGGCTCGGGCGGGGTCGGTAGGACCACCGGCTCACGCGGTGCGGAGACGATCCGGGCGGACTGCGCCGGGTCGACCGCGAAAAGCGCCGCGTACGGGTCGACCGTGCCGGCACCGGCCGTGGCGGTCCGCGCGGCGCCCGGCGGGTGCTCGGCCGTCAGTTCCAGGCGCTCGCGCACCTGGGCACGGTTCAGCGCCGGACGGTAGGACCGCAGCAGCGCGGACGCTCCGGCGACGTACGCCGCGGCCACGGCGTTGCCGCCGACCCGGTAGTGGCCGTCCCCGGCCGGCCCGCCGGCGATGGCGTCGGCATCGGGCGCGAGCAGGTCGACCCCGGCCGCTTCCTGGGTGGCCTGGCTGGGTGTGCCGTCGAGGTTCACCCCGGCGACGGCGATGACGTCCTGGTATGCGGCGGGATACCACACCGGCGGTGGTTCGCCGGCCGTGGTGGCCGTTTGGTCGTTGACGGCGGCGACCACCACGATGTCGCGTGCCAGCGCCTCGTTCACGGCGGCCTGCAAGGCGCCGTTGTCCGGTTCCCCGGTGCCGACCAGGATGATGCCCGCGCCCAGGGAGGTGGCCGCGCGGATGCCGGCCGCGAGCGTACCGGGGGGCACCTGCCCGTTTCGGTTGGTGATCCGGATGGGCAGTATGGAGGCCGACGGTGCCATGCCCACCACACCTGTTCCCGTCGTGGGTCGGGCCGCGACGATACCCGCCATGGCGGTCCCCCGACCCAGGCAATCAGAGTTCGCCGCGCCGCGGGAGACCACGTCAAGACCCGGCTGTACCGCCCCGGCCAGTGCGGGGGCGGTGCGGCTGACACCGCTGTCCACCACCGCCACGGTCACGCCCGCCCCTCGGCTCAACGGCCACGCCTGTTGCGGCGCCATCCTGGCCACCGGCCAGGGAACGCCGGGGAACCGGACCGCTGATGCCCCGACACAGCGGTCGCCGCCGCCGTTGGGCAGGTCGGGTGGTACCCCGTCGGCGCCGTACGCGGCCGGTGCGCCGGCCAGCACGACGCCGAGACAGGCCGTCGCGACGGCGGCCCGGTTAGCGAGCCGTATACTGCTGCGTCGGAGGGCTGTCACGGCGTCAGTCGGCAATGTACTGCCGTAGCGCGCGCAGCGCGTAGTGGGTTCGGGACTTGACGGTTCCCAGCGGAATGCCCAGCGCCGTGGCCACCTCCTGGGGGGTACGGCCGCGGTAGTACAGCTCGACGAGTACCCTGCGGTGCTCCGGCGGCAACGCCATCAGGGCATCGCGCACGGTCAGGCCGACGATCAGCCGCTCGATCTCGTTCTCCGCTGTCGACAGGCTTGTCAGGTCGTCGACCATGAGTTCGGGGGGTCTGGCCCGCCGGGCCCGGAGGATGTCGACCAGGATCCGGCGCGCGACTGTGTACAGCCATGGTCGGAACTCGTCGACATCCGTCGGGTGCCGTCGCAGATGAAGCCAGGCCCGAAGCAGCGTCTCCTGCAGGATGTCCTCGGCCAGGCGGTGGTCGCCGAGCGCGAGCCGTACAAGATAGCTGAAAAGCGGGCCGCTGTGCAGGCGGTACAGCACGTCGATGCTCTCGGCGGCATCGTCGACCGGTCGATTCGCCGTCCGCCCAATGTACTGATCAGGCGGGGCGCTTCGATCCGGCAAGCTGATGCCTGCGGCCTCAGCCAAACCGATCATGTCGTCCTTCCCCGATCCGTACCCCAAGATTCGGCCGGCTTCTGGTACGAGTCATCGCTGAGCGCAGTGAACTTCTGGACGTCGAGCGGTTCCCTGACTTGCCGGTAACGTTGACTTCCCGCGCAACCGGACGTAGACGTTGATTGCTCGACGCAGCAACGGCGCCGCACCCCATGGACGTTGTCCCGTCAGCCTGATGTGCCACGAGGCACGGGGAAGGTCATCCAATGTTTGGACGCGGCGACGAGCTGGCCGTTCTCGGAAAAGCGATTGGCCTGGTCGCGGCCGGCCGCGGGGGCCTGGTGTGGATGCAGGGCGAGCCAGGGATCGGAAAGTCCACCATGGTCGAGGTGATGGCCACGGACGCCCTCGCCGCGGGCTGCACGGTACGCCGGGGTGCTGGCGACGAGTTGATGCAGGCATTTCCATTGCGGCTGATGGCGGACTGCCTGGAGGTGTCGGCGGCGGCGTCGGACCAGGGGCGGGCGCAGATCGCGAGGCTGTTACGCGGTGAAGCCACTGAACTGGTAACCCTGGATCCGGTGCTGGCCGCCGCCGAACGACTGCTCGACCTGGTGGACCGCATCTGTGCGGCCGGTCCGCTCGTCCTCATCGCGGAAGACCTGCACTGGGCCGACGAGCCCAGCCTGCTGGTGTGGAACAGGTTGACCCGCGCCGTCGACCAGATTCCGCTGTTGCTGGTCGGTACCTGCCGTCCCGTACCCCATCGCGCCAGCGTTGACGGGTTGCGCGCGGCCGCGCGGGAACGTGGCGACGCCTACCTCGAGTTGGGGCCACTCGACACTGAGGCCGTCGTACAGATCGCGGGTGAGTTGGCAGCCGGCACACCCGGGCCTCGGCTGGCCGCCGAGCTGGTACGGGCCGGGGGCAACCCGCTCTATGTACGCGAGTTGGTGGACGCACTGATCCGCGACGGCCTGGTCGAAGCGGTCGACGGAGTGGCCGAGCTGCACGCGGCAGCCGGCGCGATGCCCGCCTCGTTGAGCGCCGCGATCGAGCGCCGGCTGGGATTCCTGACCGACGACACGGTCAAGGCGTTGCGGTTGGCGGCGTTGCTGGGTCACGAGTTCGAGGTCGGGCATTGGTCGGTGGTGACCGGCCGGTCGTCCCCTGAACTGGCGCATGCGGCCGGGGAAGCGGTTGCGGCCGGTGTGCTCAGCGAGGCCGGCCCGCGGCTCATGTTCCGGCACGATCTGATCCGGCAGGCGCTGGTCGACCGGATTCCCGCCCCGGTACGGGCCAGCATGCACCGCCAGGCCGCCCAGCTGTTGGCCCAGGCCGGGGCCGGCGTGGACGTGGTCGGGCGGCACCTGATCGCGATCCACGGGCCGATGGACGGCTGGGTGATCGACTGGTTAGCGGGCTCACCGGAGTCGACGCTGTACGCCGTGTCCGAGGTCTCCGCCGAGATCCTCACCGGAGTGGTCGACGGGCTGGAATCCCGCGACCCTCGCTGGGAGCCGCTGGCGGCCAGACTGGCCCGGGTGCTGTTCTGGCTCGGGAACTACCAGCGTGCCGAGGAGGTCGCCGAAGCGGTACTGCGGCAGACCAGCGACATTGAACTGTCGGCGGAGTTGACAATCCTGATGATTCGGTCCGCGGGCAATGTCCGTCACTACGAGGAAGCCGCCGCGCGGGCCGAGTCGGCCTTGGCGGACGAGAGGCTACCGCTGAAATGGCGCGCGCGTTTGACCGCATTGTCGGCGATCATGCTGGTCGGACTTGGACGGGCCGAGCGGGCCCAGGCACGGGCGCGCGAAGCCCTACGGGACGCGCAGCGGTGTGCCGACCCGCTGTCGGTGGGATACGCCTGGAATGCGCTCGCCTGGGTCGTCGGAGATCAGTCGCAGATCCCGCACATCAAACATGCGCTAGCCGCGCTCGGTGACGACCCTGAATCGGTATATCAGCGGATCATGTTACTGCGCGCTCTGCATCAACTGTCGGTCATCCACAAACAGCCGGAGGAGGCCGACGCGGCCATCGGCGAAGCGCTGTTGGTGGCCGAGCGGGCCGGGTCGGTCCACTCCAGTGGTGTCTTGGGCCAGGCAGCCACTGCCTGCTACTTCTACGGCAGGTGGGATGAGGCGCTGGTCCATATCGACACCGTCACCGTTGGCCCCGAGCACATCGACCAGCCATGGTCCATGCAATTGCGCGGTCTCGCTGCGCTTGTCTGCCTGCATCGAGAAGACCAGGAGGGCGCGGAGCAGCGACTGCGGATCGACAATCTGCGCGGCGAGGCGGACGCGTTGCTGTCGACGTACCCGTGGGTCTCCTACCTGCCGGAGGCGCTTGCCATCGCGCAGGAGGTGGGCGGAAACCTCGACCGGGCGCTGGCGATCCGGCGCACCTGGCTGGACCTGCCTTCGGGCGCAGTCCGGGATGCTCGACGCGACGAAGCTCTCTACCTGATCCGGCTGGCTCTGGCCGTGGGTGACGGGGATACCGCGCGGGCCGCGGCCGACGCGGCCCAGCCCGACGCCGGGTCCGCTCCGGACCGTGTCCTGGCCGCACGGTGCTGCCGCGCGCTCGTGGACGGCGACACGGGGCAGCTGCTGGAGGTCGCCGAGGAGTACCGCCGCTTCCGCTGGCCGCTACACGTCGCGTTCGCCCTTGAAGAGGCGGCAGACCGGCTGGCCGGGCAGGGCGAGGCTCCGGCGGCCCGGGCCGCACTCAACGAGGCGGTACGCGTCTATGACGGCCTGGGTGCCACGTGGGACATCCGCCGCATTGATGCCAGGATGCGCCGTCAGGGGATCCGGCGCGGCCCCAGGACCACCCGCCGCAACGTCGCCACCGGCTGGGACGCGCTGACTCCTGCCGAGTCCCGCATCGCCGGTCTGGTCGCCGAGGGACTGTCCAACCCGGATATCGCGACCAAGCTCCTGCTCTCCCGCAACACCGTACAGACCCATGTTTCGCACATTCTCGCCAAGCTCCGGCTGCGCTCGCGCGTCGAGTTGGTCCAGCACATGGCAAGCCGCACCCATGGAGAGACCTCCGCGTGAACCATTCACGTTTGGCGTCCGTTATAGATGTTCGCCGACGACCGGCGGAGTCGTCGGCGATGAGAGGACGCCTCGGTGACGTTCCACCACATGCTGCTGCGAGTTGCCGGATGGGCACCTGACGAGCTGGTCAGCCTCGCACGCGACTGGCTTGGGCGCGGGCACCAGGTCGAGGTTGCCCAGACGGTGACCTACGTCGCCCTCGCCAACCGCATCCCGGTGACACCGGAGGACGCCGAGGGCCTCAGGGCGGCCCTGTCGGATGCGGGCCTCGACACGGACGTGCTCGCCGACCTGGACCTCGTCGAAGCGGTCGGGATGCCATGCTTCGCGATGGCCCCGATGTTCCCCGGACGGGTCGCTGAGATGCCCTACACCCTCGATCTGACCAGCGAAGCAGCCCAACACGACGCCGTCGACGAGTTCGACCGGGCGATCATGACGGAGGCCAGCAGCGACGCCGGTGGCGGCCCGCCTGTGGTCGGGCTCTGGCGTACCTGGCGCTCACCGGCGGTACCGACGCCGTGGCCACCGCCCCGCCGTCTGTACCTCGTCCAAGCGGCGCCGGACGGCCAGGAGGAGCTGCCGAATCTGGCGGCTGGCCTGCAACGGGCGCTCGCCGGGGCGGGGGAGGACAGCCCGCAGGTCGAGGCGTTCGTCCACGTCGACGACCTGCCGCCCTACCAGCGGACGGCCCTGGGGTGCTCGGCGCTGCTGTGGACGGCGGACCCGGCGCCGGCGGTGCGGATCGCGGAGGCCTTCGACAGAGTGGACCAGGCGGGCGGTCCGGGGTTCGCGACCTCACGACCGACCCTGGACGGCCGGGAGCGTGACTACGTGTTGGCCTACCTCGAGGCGGGCAGCCACCTTCTGACGACAACCGCGCTCATGGACGATGTGGTGGAGGAGTCGCGCCACGGGGTCGTGCCGATGAGCTTCCGCACCGACGGGCAGTGGATCTGGACCGACGCCGCCGCCTACTACCTGCGTAACTATGGCCTGGCCCCGGACCCGCAGTTGCTTGACCACATCCGTGCCCGCCGCTTTGAGATGTCACCGGTCGACGCCGTCGCACGGCACCGCGCGCTGGCGGCGTTGCAGACGCAGACCCCCGACGACTGGTGAGGCGGCGTCCGGTGTCCACGGTCGCCTCCGCGCCCGGACCCGAGCCGGTGGTCGCGGACGAGGTAGGGGCGGCTCTGCTGCTCCGCACCCTGACGGACCCGGGCGCGGCCCTTGCCGCCATGACCGGTGCGCTTGCCGTGGAGACGGGGCGGGCGACGGTCGTCACCGCTCCATCGGTGACAACGCGGCGGGACTTCGTCGATGTGGTGGCCGGTGTGGTCGGCGAACGCCTGCCGGGTATCAGTGGCGGCATCCGGCTGGTCACCCTCGGTGGCAACCGCCCGCTGCCGGCCATCGAGTCAGACCTACGCGCGCTGGCCACGCGCACCGGCCACGAGGTGGTCGGCCCGCTCGGGTCGGTGGCGGTGGCTTCCGACGGTACCGTCGCCGTGGCGGCGCAGCGGGGCGCGCGCGGAGGCTGGATGACCTGTTCCCCGGACGGCGTGATCCGCTACGAGCCTGCCTGGTTTCCGCTGCCGGCCTGGGGAACCCGGCTGCCGACCGAGATCGCCGGTGGGATCAGCCTGGGCATGGTCACGGTGTATCCCGTGCCGGCCGGGCTGTGGATGCTGCCGAGCGGCCTTCGACCGGGACGGGCGGGTGTCGCCGCCAGCGTGCCACCGGACCCGACCACACTGACCGTGTTCATCGGTGGCTGCGGGCAGCCGCCGCTCGTTCTCGCCGACGTCATCGAGTCCCTGGACGCGCTGTCCGTGCCCGAGCCGGCCCGGGTCGTTCTGCTGCCCAACGCGATGGCACCCGGACAGGGGGTCGCTCGCTTGCGGGACTGGTGCGGCCGGTCGCTTCCGGTCGTCGCCGCGGTACCGATGTGGTCGCCGGATGGGGTCTGGGCGCTTGCACCCATCGACGCCAACGGTGGGCTGACCTGGCGTCCACCCATCGAGCCTCCGGTGGGTGCCGGGGCGGAACGGCGGGCCGGCCAGCGGTCCGGTGATTCGGCGCGGCATGAGCTGACCGTACTCAACCGGCGGCTCGCCAGCCGGCAGGCGCCGATCGGATCGCGAACGCCGGCGGGCTGGTCGTTCCTCACCGGTACAGCACCGATCGGCGTGGCACCGGCTACCGCGGGCTTCGTCGTCGAGGTGAGCATTGCCAGCACGGGCTTCCTGATCGAGGGTAGGCCGACGGAACCGGCGACGTTGGCCGATCTGATCGAGGCGTGCGACCCGCCCCCCCACGCACCGGTGGTCGTCATCGGGCACCCGGCCTCACCTCCCGCCGACCTTGACGTCGATCCGGTGTTCGCGGCGCTGGCGGACGCGCTTGGTAGGACCGTCGTCTCTACGGACTCGGACGTGTCGATGTCCGCGACGGGCCTGCTCTATACCTCAGGGGTGTTCCGCGCCTGGCGCCCGATGCCCGCCCCGGCGGATGCCGGTCAGCCGGCCCGCCAACCGCGGGTGCTAGGCGACACACTTCCACCGTCCGTGCCGCCGCCACCGCTGTCGCCGACGCCTTCCCCGTCCGTACCGCCACCACCGCCGGCGCCGCCATCACCGTCACCACGGCCAGCGCCGCCACCACCGCCACCGCAGCGACCGTCCCGGCACGAATCCGCTGGCACACCGCCGAGGTTGACAGTCACTCCATTGTGGATAACGGCGGCCCGATGCGACGCCGAGGACGGGGCGCATCTTCGACAGGTACTCGACGGTCGCTACAACGCACACGCCCACGCGGTTGTTCGCACCTTGGCCGAGGAGAGCGAGCTTCGCGACGGCGACCCGCCCGCGGCCACGGTGAACGGCCTGGTCGCGGTCCACGCGTACTGCGCCACCGAGCGGGATAGCGTGAACCGCGTACTGCGGGGATGGGACGACCCGAGTCGGGCCACGTCGGCGGCGGTGGTTGCCAGATGCGCGTTGTACGGGCTGCGTCGCTTGCCGGTCGTGTTCGGCCCTGTCTTCGCGGCATGCGCGATGGACGTCCCGCTGGACGCGTACCTGGGCGGTGGCGAGCTGATCGAGCCGGGATTCGTCGACGCCGATCTCAGCGCGACCGACCACCCGGATGTCGCCATCGAGTACGTGATCTGGTCGGTCAGCGCGCGCCGCGTGAGCCCGGTCGAGGATGGCGAGCAGGCGACGGCGCTGTTCGCTGCGGGTAGCCGCTTCGCGGTCCTCGGCGTCGACTCCGGCTCGCGCCACCCGCGGGTGCTGTTGCTCGATCTGGCGGCACGGCGCGGTGCCACGGATGCCTTGCCCGAGGGGCTTCAGCATCGCCTCGTCGAGGCGGCGAGCAGCGGTGCCCGTCGTAGGCGCGAACCCCTGCCCGCCCGGGGCCTCCCGATCGGCCTCGATGATTCCGGTCGCCCCTTCCAAGCCGCTCTTTCTCGGGGTTTCGCGCCGACCGCAGGTCCGGGCGCTTGAGGCGGATCAGCGGCGGCCAAGCCGCAGTGAAGCGTCACGCCAGAGTGGTCAGTAACCATTGCTGGTTGCGGTTGTCGGGAAAAGCCGTCCATTGCTGGATGCTGGTTCCGTTGTCGAGTCCACCGTCTCGCAGATCGAGAACCCGGCCGCTGGTCCGGTTCGTCACCACGAAGAAGCCGCCACCCACCGGGGTGAAACGCCACTGCTGGTTCCGGTTACCGGCAAACGGTGTCGACTGTTCGACCAGAATGCCGTCGGACAGGGCACCGACGGTGTCCAGCGCCTTTCCACTGTTGACGTTGACGATGTTGACGAAGCCCGATCCGACGTCCACGAGCCGCCAGAGCTGGTCCCTCGAGCCACTGATATTGGCCTGAGCGATGGTCGCGCCGTCGAAGGTGGCTCCGTCGCGTACGCGCATCGCCTTCCCGCTGACCCGGCTGACCAGGAGGACCGTCGGCGGGGGGCGGGCCGTGGAGACCACCGGCCTGGGCGCGGGGCGCGGCTTCGGCGGTTTGCTGCGTGCCGGCGGCGTCGGCGTCGGACTCGGGACCGCTGTGGGACTGGGTGACGGCGACGGGGAGGGCTGATCGGCCGACGGGTACCCGGACACGTCCGGCGCAGACGAGGTAGTCGGCGGCGGCAGGAGACCTGGTGGCTGCCCGGTGTGCGAGCCCTGCCCGAGTGAGTTCGCGACGATGGCCGCGACAACCAGTACCGCAGTGACCGTCACGATGACCCGGGCCGTCATCGGGATCGCGCGGCGAGCCCGGGGCAGCGAGGCGGCCGTCCCGGCGGATTCGGCGGGCGCGGCGGGCCTGGCCGCCGGGTCCGGGCGGGCAGGTTGCGCCCGCGGCGCATCCACGTGGCGCTGCCAGTACGTCGCCTGATCCCACTCGGCCGAACTTTCCCCTCGGTCCACGTCGATCCCTGCGGTCGTCGATCCCTGCGGTCGTCGCCTGCCCGCCCGGACGGACCGGCGTACCTGGTTCGCACAACGTCAGCCGGCCCGGACCAGTTCACGGCATGTCAGCCAAAATCTTTTTCGATCCAGGTCGCCGGTGCGTCGAACCAACCGGCATTCCCGGACGTTGCGGGGGGCGCAGGTCGCCGGGTGCTGTTGGCAGAGGCTGGCGGGAAGGCAGGCGGAGTTCAACCGGGGAGGCGCGAGTATGAGGACGCTCGTCAGTCTCGCAGTTGCCATTGTCGGGGCGATGCCTCTGGCCATGCCAGGTTCGGCACCGCTGGAACCCGCTCCGGGTCGCCTGGTGAGCCAGACCGGCGTGCTCGGTCCTGCCGATCGCGATCTGCTGGTACGGGTACGGCAGGCCGGGTTGTGGGAGCGGCCGGCCGGAGCCGCCGCACGGCAGCGGGGGAACGACGATGTGGTCAAGGACGTCGGCGAGAAGATCGCTGACGAGCACCACGATCTCGACGACCTGGTCCGGCAGGTCGCCGCGCAGCTGGGCGTCGATCTGCCGGACGTGCCCACAGCCGAGCAACAGGGCTGGCTCGACGAGCTGGCCACCGCGCAGGGTGAGTCGTTCGATCGGGTATTCGTCAACCGGCTCCGGGCGGCCCACGGCAAGATCTTTCCCGCCATCGCCAAAGTTCGGGCCGGCACCCGCAACCCGGTGATCCGCGACTTCGCCACGGCGGTGGATGCCTACGTGGCGCGGCACATGACTTACCTGGAAGGCACCGACCTCGTCGACTACGTCACCCTTCCCGCGTCGCTTGGCGAGGCATCGACCGGAACCTCTGTCGAGTGGACGATAAGCCCGAGCGGCGCGGTTGGTCCCGCAGACCGCGATCTGCTCGTCCGGATGCGGCAGACCAGCCTTTGGCAGCAGGACGCCGCGCAGGCCGCGCAGCGGCTCGGCCGCGACCAGAAGGTCCGGGACATCGGCGGCACCCTCACCAAGGAGTACCGCGCGTTGGTCGAGATCATCAGCTCCGTCGCGACCGAGCTCGGTGTCACGCTTCCCGACCAGCCCAATGCGGAGCAGCGCAGGTGGCTGGCGGAAATCACCACCGCACGGGGCGACGACATCGATCGGGTATTCATCGAGCGATTGCGCGCGGCCGACGGCGACATCTTCCCCGTCATCGCGGCGGTGCGCAGCAATACCAGGAACGAGCTGATCCGGGGGTTCGCGGCCGCCGCCCACGACACCGTGCTCAGGCACATGAAGTACCTGGAGGACAGTGGGCTGGTCGACTACGGCCAGCTGCCGCTGCCGCCCGTACCGGACGGGATTAGGTCGGCGGCGTTCAACCGTAATGGTGGAGTGTCCCCGATTGTGATCTGGCTGATCGTTTCGAGCGCCGGCGTCGTCGCAGCGGCGGCACTGGCCCAATGGGTTCGGTCCCGCTAGCGACCGGGTCTTCGCAAGTATGCCGACACATCAATGGATCGAGAGGTTGGAAGGATGAGCGACGAGACACCACTGCGCGAGCACGGCGCAGCGCCGAGGCCGCTCCCGCGATGGCTGGTCGCATCGATCGTGACCGTCCTGTCAGCTGTTGCGGTTCTGGGCTGGATATATGGCCCGCAGCAAGCGTCCGATGCGGCTGGTTCTCCAGACGTGCTCACCGCCGCCGGGCTGTGCGAGTCGGGTGGCCCCGCCGGGCACGACCATTCACAGCAGGGCCCGCCCGCCGGCACGTCACCGTCGCCGGACGCCTGTCACCAGGACGGCGGCGGGCCCGAAGGATCGGACTTCGTCAACATCTTGACGGTGAGCCCGAACGTCACCACGCGCCCGACAGGGCCCAACGCGTCGACGGGCAGCTTCGTGTCCGAGTGTGGCCGCAACGAAAACAACCACCGAAACCCCGACAACTTCATCACCTCGCCGGGTGTATCGAACGGCGCACACCACACCCACGACTACGTCGGAAACGTGACGACCAGCGCCTTCTCCACCAACGAAAGTCTTGCCGCGGGCGACACCACCTGCCGGCTCGGCGACCGGTCCGCGTACTTCTGGCCGGTCCTGCGTCGCCTCGACGCCGTTGGCGCGGATGCGAACGCCGGCGGCGGGGGCGTGGACGGCAACGACGGTAGGATCCTGCGTCCTGTCTCGGTACAGCTGGACTTCCTCGGCAATGCCCAGGCCAAGGTCGTACCGATGCCGCGCTTCATACGTGCGATCACCGGCGACGCGAAGGCCGGCACCAACGGGCCGACCAACGCCCGGGCACAGTGGACATGTCGCGGCTTCGACAATCGGGTGACCACCAAGTACCCGATCTGCCCGGGCGGCGGGGTACGGCGGGTCCTCGAGTTCCCCAGCTGCTGGAATGGAAAAGACACCGACAGCGCCAACCACCGGACACACATCGTGTTCCCGGCGGACAACGGGCAATGCCCGAAGGGTACGCAAGCCGTTCCCCGGCTGCGCATGACGCTGACCTACGTCGCACCGCCCGGCCGGTCGTTCGCGGTTGACAGCTTCCCTGAGCAGAAGCACAACCCGCTGACCGACCACGCCGACTTCGCCAATGTGATGTCCGATCGACTGATGGCGCTCGTTGCCGAGTGCATCAATACCGGGGAGGCTTGCTAACTTGGCACTGCTCCAAAGTCGTGGATCACGATTGACCGACTGCTGCTGAACGGGAGCGCGCACGGAGCGCGCCCATGTCGTTTCGACGCCCGGCGCCAGGATGGTGTGGTGGTGCCGGGCGGCCGCCACCGCGGTCGGATCCTCCGCTCGACCCGCCCTTTCCGGCGGCTGGCGAGCCGGCCCTGGCCTCGAAAGGCCCCGGCGGCCCGCCGTCGAGGTTGAGTGCGCAGCAGCTGCGGGAGCTTGAGCAGTTGCTGGGGCCAGGGCCGGCCGCGGCGGGGTTCACCGAGGATGCACGGTGGACCCTGGCCAGAGTGGCTCAGCCGATCGCCACCAGGTTCCGGATCCGGTACAGCCTCGAGGGCGTACCGCCGGTGTTGCGCCGCCTCGGATGGACACCGCAGATGCCGATCCACCGGGCCGTCGAGCGCGACGAGGAGCAGATCACGCGCTGGCCGTGCGGGCAGTGGCCGGCGGTAAGGGGTCGTGCACATGCCGGGCGCGTGGATCTGCCTCGCCGACGAGGCAGGACACATGCTGAGGCCAGCCAAGGCTCGAACCTGGGCCCCGCGAGGACAAACACCGGTCGTCAAGGTGACCGGTAAGGGCTCCGGACGGATCTCGATCGCTGGCATGGTCTGCTACAAACCAAACAGCCGCAGCCGGTTGATGACCGACCGCGGCATGCGGGCGAGCCGAAAGGCTTCCGGGAACCCAACCTCGCCGCTCTACTCGACGCCGCCAACATCGCCGTCCACAACGTCACCAACCTCGCCCGCCTGGCCAAGAACCGTCTCAAAACACGTGCAGTACCTCGCCGCCCTCGTCGACGGCTTCCTGGCCCGCGCCGGCCTATCCCCAACGACCCTGACACTTCAAGGTCTCTTGGCGGTCGCGCCTACGCCCAGGCGAGGCCTTCGGGCTGAGGCTCGGCCGCCATCATGACGCGCATACCGGCGGTGAAGGCGTGGGGCGCGTTGATAGCGACCATGCCGACCAGCCGCTCGTGCACCTTGTACGTGATGACAACGCCGGCGCGGACGGGTTCACGGCTGCCGGGCCGCAGGAGCGTCAGCGTCTCCTCGGCCTGCGGCAGCCGTCGACCGCACGACTGAATGCGTAGCTCTCCATGTTCGGACCAGGAGCGCGGCAGCAGCGTCACCAACGGCGTCGCCAGGTCGCCGGCCAGGAGTGACAACGCCGCCGCCCGGCCCTGCTCGAGTGCGGCGATCCATGCGCCGCACCGCATGGGGGAAGCACCGAAACGAAGATTGGGCCACCGGGCCACCGCTCCCGCCGCGACAACGGCGTCCGCGCCGATGACCCGCAGGCCTTCGTCGCACAGCACGCCGTCGGAGGTGTCCAGGCCCGCGCCGGCCAGCCACTCGGTGTCGGGTCGTTCCCCGAACGCGGCGACGACCACATCGGTGTCGATCTCCTGGCCGTCGTCGAGGGTCAGCCGCCAGCGACCGGTCCGGCGGACCACCGAGCGGACCCGGCGCCCGAGCAGCAACACGAACCCGTCGCGGAAAAGTTCCCGGGTCACCAGCCAGCCGGCCCGCTCGCCGATGGCGCGTGTCATGACCTGAGGGTGCGAGTCGACGAGGACGCACTCCCGACCGACCGACCGCACCGCATACGCCGCTTCGCAACCCGTCAGGCCGGCGCCGACGATGACGACGCGTTCGGCCTGGCGTAGGTCACGCCGCAACGACATCGCGTCGTCGAGTCCGTGCAAGGTGTGCAGGCCGGGTTCACCCTCAGGCCAGCCTGCCGGGACCGTCGGTCGGGTACCGGTCGCGATGACCAGTCCGTCGTATCGGAAGGTCTCGCCCGTGTTGGTCAACACGGTGCGCCCGGATGGATCGAGCGCCACCGCCCGCCGGCCCATGCGCCAATGGACGCTGGTGCCCTCATACACCGGCAGGGTCACGTCCTTCGGCAGCTTGAGACCGGTCAGCAGTCCCTTGGAACATGCCGTCCGGTCGTAGGGGCGATGCGGTTCATCGCCGAGTATCGTGAGCTCGCCGCGATAGCCCAGACCACGCAGCCCCTCGGCCGCCGCGAAGCCAGCCCGACCACCGCCGACGATCAGGATCCGTTCGTACGGCGATCGGCGTGGGAGTCCCATGGCGCTTCTTTGCCAGACGGCGTGTCCCGGCGCAGACCCGGTATCGCACGAGGACGGCCGTACCCTCTCAGGCTATCCGGACCACGATCGATCTGCCGGGCCGGCGGGGCCGGCGGGGCAGGGACCGGCGGGACCGGCGGGGCCGGCCTTGGCGGAGCGGGCGGGCCCGCCGGGCTCATCCCCTGATCGCCAAACGTGATCGCTCTGGCCGGGCACACCTCGATCGCACGAATGACCCCGTCGGCCTGTTCGGGCGGGACCGTCGTCCGGTACCAGAGTTCGCCGTCGGCGCGGAGCTGGAACAGGTCCGGCGCCACGTGCTCGCAGAAGCCGAACCGTATGCACTGCCGGGCGTCCACCCGTACGACGACCTCACGCGGCCGATCCACCATGGGCCGCCGCCTGGCGAACCGGTACCCGGCGATCCGGCGCCCGAGACCGTCCATGAAGGACAGCGTGCGTAGCCAGAGCACGAAGGTCACCAACCAGGCGCCGACTACCGGCGCCCATACCCAGGCCGGACCGACGTCGCTGCCGGAGATGAGCACGTGCGCGACGATGAGCATGAAGGCGGCGTATCCGAGCGTGTGAATGACACGCCACCGGGCATAGCCCAGCCGGCGCTGGATGAGGGTCGACAGCACCACTACGATGACCAACTCAAGCCCGGCAACGGCGACGCCTATGCCGATCGGGTCCTCGGCATCGACGAACGGCACGACCAGGTCAAGCAGCGCGATCGACGAGCCGGGTACCGCCAACTGAGCGACACCGTGAAAGACGCCGAGGGACAGGCCGACGAGGGTCACAGCCTGGTGAATGGCGTAGATCGTTGGACGCCTGATCCGCGTCTGGGTCCATGAGTTGCGTAGCACGAAGCCAGCGACGACGGTGAGCCAGAGCAGGATGAGTGACGCGAACCCCAGGGCAGCCAGAACCAGGTGCAGGCGTTGCGACGCGCTGGCCACCGTCCCTCCCCGCTGCGCTGCGGACACGAGTTACGAGGTTCAACCCGCCATGTCACTTCGACGGGCCCAGATCCAGGGTGCGCGGTGGTCGCGGTCGGCACATCCCTGAACTCAGTGACGTTCATGGCAATCGTGCTCACCGCGGCCGTATCGGCTGAACGATCCCGCTCCTCGGCGCGTAACCGTGGGTCACCTCTGATCTCACAAGGAGACGCCGTGACGCTACACGTATCGCACCTGCCGTCCCGACCGGCGCCGTTGAGCTCGGCTGACATCTACGAGAACATCTGTGTTCAGCCGTCGTACTTCGCGCTACAGGATCTCGAGATCGCCGATCCGGATGGTGAAGTGACCGCGAAGATCCCGGTACAGCTCGAACTGAACCGCCCCGGTGATCTTGGAGGCTCTGATTATTGGGCTCCGGCCGGGGCGACCGGGACGTTGTGCTGATCGTTGTGGATGGCCTCGTACTCGGCCGGCGGTCGGTAACCGCACGCCGAGTGAAGCCGGCGATGATTGAACAAGTCGATGTACTCCAGGGTGGCCAATTCCAGCTCGTCGAGGCTGCGCCACGGTCCGTGACGTTGCACCAGCTCGGTCTTGTACAGGCCGTTTACCGTTTCGGCGAGTGTGTTATCGTACGAATCTCCTTTACTGCCAACAGAAACGGCCGCGCCCGCTTCGGCGAGGCGCTCGGTGTAACGGATGGAGAGGTACTGCCCGTATTCAACTGGTGGTTGCAACACCGTTGGTTTGAAGGGAGAGTAGCAGTTCGTTGAGTTCTTCGGCTGGTGTCTTCCAGCCGAGTGTCTTGCGCGGCCGGCTGTTGAGTATGGCGGCCACGGCGTCGAGGTCGTCGTGGTTCCAGCGAGCCAGGTCGGTGCCCTTGGGGAAGTACTGACGTAGCAGTCCGTTGGTGTTCTCGTTGGTGCCGCGTTGCCATGGGCTGTGCGGGTCGGCGAAGTAGACCTGAACACCGGTGTCGATCGTCAGTCTGGCGTGCTGGGCAAGTTCCTTCCCGCGGTCCCTGTCCAGTCCGATGATGAGGTCTCCCTCCCAGTGGCCGGGGACGGCCCGGTCGGTGGCCTCGGCGGGACGGGCGCTGATCATCACCTGCGGGGTGACCATGCCGTCGCGACGCTGCCGGGCCCGAGCGCGCGGCACCCTTAGGTCTGGCCTCCACGCTATCGGGGGAACCTCAAACCGCCGAGCCCGGCTGCAAGGCCGGCAGACGCCGCGAGCGACCAAGGTCATTGACCGGCCACGAGAAGATTGGGTGCACATCCCTGTGCCCGCCATCGTCGACACCGACACCTTCGAACGGGTCGCGCTGCGATTGGCCGACAACAAGCGCTTCGCCTCCCGCAACAGCAGAGTGCCCTCGCTGCTACAGGGCCTGGCCGCCTGCGAGCGCTGCGGGTACGGCTACTACCGCACCTCAACCCGTACCACCAACAAGAAGATCTACTACTACCGGTGCCTCGGCTCCGACGACTACCGCTACGAAGGCGGCCGGGTCTGCGCCAACAAGCCGGTCCGCGCCGACTACCTGGACCAGGTCGTCTGGGAGCACATCACCGGCCTGCCCGCCGACCCACACCTGATCCGCGCCGAGATCGACAAACGCCTGCACGCCGCCCGCAGCGCCGACCCCAACAGACGTCAGCGCAACAACCTGGATCTGGCCCTGGCCAAGGCCACCACCGCGATCACCCGCATGATCGAAGCGTTCTCGGAACAACTGATCACCATCGACGAGCTACGCCAACGCATGCCCGACCTCCGCGCGCGGGAAGCCAACCTCCGCAACCAGATTGCCGCCCTGGACGCCCAACACGCCGACCGCGAGCACTACCTCACCCTGGCCACCGACGTCGAAACCTTCCTCACCACCCTGCACCACCGGGCCAACACCGCCACCATCGACGACCGTCAACGCGTCCTGCGCCTGGTCGTCAAAGACATCCTCATCGGCCCCGACAACATCACCGTCCGCCACCGCATCCCGGTCCAGCACCGCACCAGCAACGGCAACCGCGAAGCCGCCGCCACCGATACGGAGGGTGACCATTCGGCGAGTTATCCATTGTGTTGGGGGCGTAGTGTCACCGGCGCTGGCGAACCTGTTTCTGCACTACGCGCTGGATGCGTGGCTGGTGAGGACGTTTCCGGACGTCGAGTTCGCCCGCTACGTGGCCGACGCGGTGGTGCACTGCCGCAGCCAGGCCCGCGCCGTCCAGGTGCGGGACGCGATCGCTGAGCGCATGCAGCAGGTGGGTCTGCGGCTGCATCCGGACAAGACCCGGATCGTCTATTGCCAGGACAGCAACCGGCGAGGCTCGTATGAGCACACATCGTTTACGTTCCTGGGCTTCACGTTTCGGCAACGAGAGGCACGCAATCGGCGGGGTCAGACCTTCAGTGGGTTCCTGCCAGCGCGCAGCGACGCGGCCCAGATGAAGATGAACGCGGCGGTGCGATCGTGGAAGCTGCACTACAAGACGACCCTGACGCTTGACGACCTGGCACGCTGGATCAACCCGATCGTGCGAGGTTGGATGCAGTACTACGGAGCGTTCTACCGCTCCGAGCTGCACCCGCTGCTGCAGCGCATCAACTCCTACCTGATGCGGTTCCTCCGTCGCAAGCTCAAGCGGTTGCGGAGCAAGAAGAAGGCTCTCCAGTACTGGAAGAGGACCGTCGCGAGGCGGCGGGGTCTGTTCGCGCACTGGGCATGGGTAACCTCGCTCACGACCGCCTGGTGACCAGGGTGACAGGAGCCCGGTAAACCGAGAGGTTTACGCCGGGATCTGTGGGAGCCGGAGGGTGAGACCCCCTCCGGCCACCCGACAGGGCATCTTCTACATCCGGCACGCCGACGCGACCACTATTCACCCGTGGATCGAGGCTGAGGCGGCTTCAGACCGGAGTTCCGCAGATCGTGGGCACAGGGTTAGCGCGAATTGGGGTTTGACCAGGGCATATGGCGGTGCTGGCGGTGGAGGTCGTGTTACTACGGGCCTCTGCCATGGGGGTGTGGTGGGTCAGTTGTCGGTGGTGGGGGTGAAGTCGAAGAAGCGGGGTGGTTCGGGCAGGTCGAGTGCGGCCAGGATGCTGCGCTGGCCGGGCGTGGCCAGGGATCGCTGGGCGAGGCTGCCGTGAGGGGTGGTCAGGGTGACCAGGTGCATGCGGTCCAGTTCGTGACGGGTGTTGCGCCAGGTGTCGGCGGTGGTGTTCTCCACGACGCGGATGAGGAGCAGGGCCAGCCAGCACAGTTGGATGTGGCCGCGGATGCGGTCTTCGCGGCGGTGGTGGACCGGGCGTAGGCCGAGGCTGGACTTCAGGTCGCGCCAGCCGCGTTCGACGGCGACGAGTTGTTTGTAGGCCGCGGCCAGGTCGTCGGGGGTCAGGGTGAGGTCGCTGGTGCGCAGTAGCCACTTGCCGTCCAGGTGGGTCTCCCGTTTGGCGGCGGCGTGGTCGATGCGCAGCAGCCCGGTGGGGGTGCGGCGCAGGTAGCGGCGCAGGCCGGGCTTGGTCCTCAACGTTCCTACGAGTTCGTCGCGCTTGCGGGCGCTGCAGGTGTCGGAGCCGTCGATGAGCTGTTCCAGGTGGGCGATCAGGTTGGCCCGCATCTGGGCATCGCGGTCGGCGGCTTCGGGGTTGTGGCAGACCACAAACCGCACCGCCCGCACACCCTCGTCGCCGTCGCCCTCACCGCCCGGGGCGACGTGGACCTCCTTGACCCGGAGGTTGTTGGCCACGACGCGGTAGCGGCCCGGCCGCGCGAGCGCCGTGGCGGCCTCGGTGTTGGTGTGGCGCAGCTTCTCGGCGTGGATGTAGTGCCCGCCGCCGCGGGTCAGGTAGGCCCGGTTCGCCGCCGAGGCGAACCCGCGATCGGCGACCCATACCAGCCGGCGCAGGTTCCACCCGGCCAGGTCGTCCTTGACTCGACGGATGATCGCCGTGTCGCTCTCGTTGCCGGGGAAGGTCCAGCAGCGGATTGGCACCCCGTCGCGGGTGACCGCCATCGCGATCACCACTTGGGGCAGGTCGTCCCGATGGTCCTTGGAGTGCCCGAACATCCGGGTGGCTGATTCGGGCGGGCTGGCGGTCTCGTCGTCGGCGGTGTCCTCCCGTAACGCGTCGGCCAGCTCGTCGGGGACGTCGACCTGCCAGTGGGTGGAGGTGGTGTCGACGAAGACGATGTCGCAGTCGAGGTTGAGCAGATGCGCCACCGAGGCGAACACCTCGGCGGCGATCTCATCGAGGGCGTCGAGGAGGAAGTCCATGGCCCGGTACGCCGCATCATCACTGAACCCCGCGAGGTGTTCGATGAACACCTGCTGCGCCACCCACTGGGTGGCGGCCAGTTTGCTGCCCGGCTCCAACGCCCGCTGAGCCACCAACGCGAAGATCACCCGCTCGGCGAACGGGCCGTCGATGCGACGGGCGGCGGCGACCCGGCGGATCGCGGCGCCGATCTCCAGTCGTTGCCAGAGCTGGTCAAGTACCCACGCTCCGCCCAGCCGCCGCGAGTCGAGCACCTCGACTTCGGCCCCGGCCGCCGCAGTCACCGCCTGCGCCGGGTCCAGGAACCGTGAGATCGAGGCCACCAGTCGCGCTAACGCGGCCCGGTCCACGGTGTCGGCCCGGCCGAGGCTGTGGATCACCTTCGCGGTTGGTGCACCGGTCACCGGGTGGCGTTCGTTGTGCGCCAGCTGCAGGTACGCCACCGTCGAGCCGTCGCGGTTGCGTCGCTTGGCTTCCCTCAGGTACACACCTACACCGAACCACACAACCCGTTGCTACATCTAGCGACACGCCGCGAGTCGTGTGCCTACAAGAAATCGGCTTCCCGGCCACCCCCCAAGCCCGTGACCAGGCATCACGTCCGCCAGCAGTCGCCAATGTGCCTACGAACTGCGGAACTCCGGTCAGAGCCCGACACGTACTCGACCCTGGCCGTGGGGAACGAGCCGGGTTGCGGCCACCTCGGATCGCTGAGTTCGAGATGGGGCCGCAGTTGGTCGCGGGTGACCTCGATCTGCTTCACGTTGAGGTCCAGTTGCTCGCGGTTCAGTTGGAGTTGTTCACGGGTCAGCTGAACCTCGTCCTCGATCATACTGAGCTCGCGGCCCTGGAGCTTCACGGTTTGGCCCTGGCGGCACGCGAGTAGGAATGTCCCAACCGCAAGGAAGAAGGTTACTGCGACCAGCCCTGCAGTTAGCCAATTTAGAGTCATCTCCGCGGACGAGGTCACGACGGTAGGGCTCGAAATGATCGACGACACGATTGCAAGTGAAGCAGGACCGTCACGGTCCAACAACCGGCTCGATAGCCGTCCGCGTCAGGAACCCCTAACCGGCAGGCAGTGGCGCCGAGGGCGACAAGCCGGGCGCAGTTGTTGACGACGGTGGTCTTCGGCCACGCCGAGGCATCGGGTCGCCTCGGCGGGGACCGCGCGAGGCCGGCATGATCTGCCCGACGACCGGGCGTGCGGCCCCTGCCGCCCAGCGCGCGGTCCCTGCCGCCTAGGATGGCGCGGTGGGCCAGGTCGTGACGAGACGCGAGCTCGATGCGGCGCATTGCTGGGAAGCGGACGACCAGGTGCCCGGGCGACCGGCGATGACCGAGTTCCGCCAGCGGCTGCGGTACCAGCAGGCGCGGTGGCGCGAGGCACAGGGGCACCCGATCGGGTCGCAACCGATCGTGCCGCGGCCCCGCGCCGACGCCCGCCCGGTCGGCAGCCGTCTCCCACTGGCGTACGCGCAGGAGACCGGCGCGAACTTCCTCACCCCGGCCGCGTTCGCCTCGGCACGGGCCCGATCGTCCACTGTGGAGCCCCACCAGACGTTCGACCGCCAGCGGTTCTGGGCCGACCTGCTGTGGTCGCCGGCGTTGGCGGTCAACCTGTTCGGCGACCTCGCCGCCGACCTGCCGGGCGCCGACCGGGCCGTCCACGCCTGGTGGCCGGACGCCCCGGGTGTCGTTTCGGACGTTCGCTTCCTGCACTCGCCGGGCCGGCTGGATCCGGCGTACCTCAACAGCCTCCGCACCTTCGACGCGGGGTTCGTCCTCGACTCGGGCGGCGGTAGGCTAGGAGTCGTCGCCGTCGACGTCAAGTACCACGAGCGACTGAAGCACGAGACTCCGAAGCCGGAGAACCTCGCGCGGTACCTGGAGGTCGCCCGGCGGTCCCGGGTCTTCCGGCGGGGTGCGACCGACTCGGTCAAGGGACGCTCGGAACTGGCCGTCACGTGGCTGGAGCACCTGCTGATGCTGTCGATGCTGCAACACCCGAGCGGCACCTGGACCTGGGGCCGCTACGTCGTCGTGCATCCGGCCGGGAACTCCGACATCGTCGAGGCCTGTACCCGGTACCGCGCTCTGCTCGCCGACCCGACGACGTTCGGCTCGATGACCCTCGAGGACCTCCTCGGCGCCGGCGTCCTCCCGCGCCGAGCGGCCGGGGCGATCGCGAAGCGGTACCTGCTCAGTTGAGCGTTCCCGGCCGGTTCGACAAGACCGGATCTGCCGATGAACGGATGCGCCACTTGCGACAGACGCGTGTTGGGTCCAGCGGATCCGTAGTCCGGTGCGGCCGAAATTCGTGAGCATCACTACCCGCCGGTCGGCTACTGTGCCCAGTGATGGCCCAGTTCGTGCACATCACACAGGCGCGGGCGGCTCGACGAATCGAGCGCTCGGGAATCGCTGCG
>WNFU01001124.1_pt1 | contig 52810 bp, 48 predicted proteins | sample 5400121 | NCBI WGS metagenome assembly WNFU01 (sample SAMN13153360, study PRJNA577476) | soil metagenome | isolation source: 100 cm soil or saprolite under grassland replicate 1 | place: USA:California | collected 2016-06-15 | reverse complement strand
GCGCGCTTATTGTGCGCTCACTCACCGGGGCTGAAACTGAGAGAAGGAAGACAGCCACTTCAAAAGATGCTGAAGCCGTTGATGATGAAGCTACCGTTACCCTTCGGGAGCTTATCAATGAGGAATTGGATGCTAAGCGTGTTGCGGGGGTGGCATGGGTTGAAGTCACTTTGGCCGATGGGCGGAAGTTGCGCTTTCATCATGCGGACGATCCGGGAGTAGATGAAGTGGTTAAGCGGGCGGACATTAGGGGGGTAACGCTGTCGAGTTCCTCCAAAGGCGGCGCGCCGACGGTGGATGATAATATGGAGTCGATCATGGATCGTTATGACAACCTCTTTCGCCGTCTTGCTGAAGGAGCGAAATGATTCAGGCCAAGTTTCCTCAGTTGGAAACAGTGCTCAAGTTCCACTACATATTGATCGAGCGATACGGCGGCTCCCATGGATTGCGCGATCAATGGGCTTTAGAATCAGCTCTGGCAGCGGCTCCGAATCGTTATTTCTACGAAAATGCCGACTTGGCCACGTGTGCCGCAACCTATGTCTATCATCTTTCGCAGGCCCATGCTTTCATTGATGGAAACAAACGGATCGCTTGGGCTGTGGCAATTTTGTTTCTGGAAATGAACGGCATTGTTCTGACTGTTCCTGAGACTGAGGCTGAAGAAATTTGTCTGCTCATCGCAGCCGGCCAGATCACGCGTGACGAAGTCGAACGTCGCTTTACTCAGTGGGTTGCGACCGCAATTTAAATCCATCGTGTTCCAGTCGCGTTTCTTCAAATTATGCTCTTTCCTGGCGCTGCTCGCCATACTTGTTTCCGTCGTGGCTTCGCAATCGGATCAGCCGACCAAGCCGGAGCCTGATCTTCCGACCGTCACAGTCACGCCGACTCCGGCCGTCCCCGACAACGCCACGATCAACCTGCACCGCTGGGGCGCGGTGACGCTTTTCCATGGCCTGCCTTCAGACCGCGTCAACGCCATCGCCGAAGACGCGAGCGGCGTGCTGTGGTTCGGCACGGATGAAGGATTAGTTCGCTACGACGGGCGCAACGTCGAAACGGCGCCGAACGAAGCCGCGCTGCCTTCACGCAGAATTTTGGCCCTGAAGCTCGACCATCACGGGCGCCTTTGGATCGGCACGGACGCGGGCGCGGCGCGGCTGCGCGGGAATCGGATCGAGGTCTTGCCCGAAACACGCGGCCATGCGGTCAACGGCATGGCGTCGTCATCGCGCGGTGAGGTGACGGTCGTAACTGGCGACGGCGAGATCATTCGATATCGAGAGCAGGCTGAAGGGGAAGGCCGCAGCGCAAGTTCGTCCACCAACCTCTCAACCCCGAACATGGCTGTCGTTAAGCTCGACCCGAGCGCAAACCCACTGCTCAAATCCTCGAATCAATCGGGCGCAACTCTGCCGCTGGCCGCGATCACGTCCGGCGCCTCGGGCGATTGGTTGATCGGATCGATCGGGCGCGGGCTGCTCATCAATCGCGCGAACGATCTGCGCGAGGCCTCGACCAGGACTCCGAGACCATATTTCGTCTCCTCCGTCTATGACGACGGCGAGCGCGTCTGGCTTGCGGAAGAGGCGAGCGACCGGGCGGGCGGTCTGTGGTTTTGGAAGGGCGGATCGCTAAAGCGAACATCTCTCGAAGCTGGACCGATCAGAGCCGTTAATGGAGGCGACGGAGAGTTGTGGGCCGGCTCGACCAAAGAGGGGGCGTTCCTACTCGGCTTCGAGAACGGCGACGTGAGGCGAGTCGAACATCTGACGTTTATAAACACCGCCGGAGGGCTGCGGTCGAACCACATCAACGCCATCTTCCGCGACCACGAAGGCGTCGTCTGGTTCGGCTCTGACCGCGGCGTCTGCCGCTACGACCGCAGTAGTTTTCGCGCGTCTACAGTCAGTAACCAACCGCAGAGCAACTTCACCCGGGTGATGCTCAACACTTCGGGCGGCGAGACGTTGGTCGGGACCAATCGCGGGTTGTTCAAACTTACGACCGGCGGCGAATCATCCAATCCCAAAGAGGCTCCCGGAGGGGGGGGCTCGGATTCTTGGGCCGAAGTCGCGGAGTTGGAAGGGCGCTCGATCTACGCGTTGGCCGAAAGCGACGGCGCGGTCTGGGCGGGCGCGGGCGGCGGATTGTTCGTCAAACCGAAAGGCGCTTCGGGCTTCTCCCGCGTCCCGTCCGCGACCGACGCGAAAACCACAGGCGCCAACGAATCCGAACAACCCGTCCCAGAAGGAGCGCAACAGCCGGCTCAGGAGCAGACCGCGCCGCCGCCCAACGCCTCTTCGGCGAAGGAGATCGCTAAGGAGGCCGTTCGCGCAATCGCCGGTTTTCGCGGGCAGATTTACGCGGCCTTCTACGAAAGCGGCGTCGAGCGGGTCCAAAGCGGCGCGGGCGGATTTACGCGCGCGCCCGCATTCACCGACACGGCGGCGCGGCGCGCGACCTGCTTCGCGGTCGAGCGACACAACGGCGCCGATGCGGCTTTGTGGTACGGGACGGCCGACGGCGAACTGCGGCGCTTCGACGGCTCGCGAACGGCCTCATTCACCCTGCCGCAAAAACAGCCGGCCGCCGACCGCGCGATTCACTCTATAGCCGTCACGGAGAAAGGGGTCTGGATCGGCTCATCGCAGGGCCTCTACCTGCGCGAAGGGGATTCGATCCGCGAGATCAGGCCGGACGTCGACGTGTGGTCGCTGCTCGTGACGCGCGAGGCGGCGCAGGACAATGCGCCACGCGAAATCGTATGGGTCGCCACGAAGAACGCCGGCCTGATCAAGCTGCTTCCTTATCAGAAAGTCTGGGCCCGCTTCGACACCGAACAGGGGCTGCCCTCGCAACAAATCTTCGCCCTCGCGCCCGGGGCGAACGGCGAGCTCTGGATAGGCACGAATCGCGGGGTCGCGCGCCATCGCCCGAGTCAGGTCGAGCCTCGGCTGCAGGTCAGGCGTCTTGTGGCCCCCGATAGGATCTATCTGCCCGAAGACCTGACGACCGAATTGTCGCTGCCGCATACGACGCGGAGCCTGCTGCTCGAAGTCGCAGGCGTCGGCAGCAAGACGTTTTCTAGCCGGTTCCAGTATGAATTCGCGCTGCTCGACAAGGACGGTAAGGAGGCGCGGAGGATTCAAACCGACCCGCAATTCCCCGTCGAAAATCTGCAATCGGGCTTGTATACGATAGTCGCGCGCGCGATCAGCCGGGACCTGGTCTATTCCGCCCCTCTCAACGTCCGTTTGCGAATCCAGAGCGCGCCTTTCCCGTGGCTGCCGCTGCTGTTGGCGACGCTCCTAGCCGTGGCCGTCGCGGCTGCGGCCATGGCCTTCCGCCAGCAGTTTCGCCTGGCGTCGGCCAATCGCGCGCTCGAAAATACGAACATAGAATTGACCGAAACCCGGCTGCGGCTGGCCAACGAGACCGAGGCCGAGCGCAGTCGCATCGCGCGCGACCTGCACGATCAGACGCTGGCCGACCTGCGCCACCTGCTGGTGATGACCGATCAATTGCCCGACGCCAACTCTTCATCAACGTCGGATGATTCGACGCCGTCGCCCGCCGCCCTCCGCCGCGAGATCGAAGCGATCTCCAGCGAGATCCGCCACATCTGTGAAGACCTCAGCCCGTCGGCGCTCGAAAACATCGGCTTCCTGCCCGCGCTCGAATGGGCCTTGAGCAACGCCGTGGCGCAACTGCCCGCCGAAGAGAAATTCGCCTACGAATTCAACTGCGAGGCGAACCTGGAAGACCGACTGCGGCTTTCGCACATCGAACGGATTCAGCTTTACAGAATGGTTCAGGAGGCGCTCAACAACACCTGCCGGCACGCCAGGGCGAAGCATGTGAAGATGGAAGTGCGCGCAGAAAACTCGACCGATCTGGTGATCGAAGTCCGCGACGACGGCGTCGGATTCGACGGCGCCAGAATCAACAAGACCGGCCACGGCATCGCCAACATACGCTCGCGCGCGAATCTGATCGGGGCGAAGGCCGAGTGGAAGAACGCCCGCCCCGGATGCCGCTTCGAAATTCGTAAGGAAGGATGCGTGACCGAGGATCGAGGATCGAGGATCGAAGATCGAGGATAGAACGGATGACGCGATCTTCGATCTTCTATCCTCGATCCTCGGCTCACGCCGCTACCTGAACCGCCTCCCCCTGGCGCTTCAGGATCACGTAAGCCATCAATCCGCCGACGGTCATCCCGATCAGATCGCATTGCAGATCGTTGGCCGTGTCGTAAGCTCCGTGAATGCGCATCCCCGGCGCCGGCCACATATACTTGTCGTCCCACAACTCGATGATCTCGTAAAAGCCGGAGAGGGTGAACATTATCGTCATGGCGAAGAACGTTACGAGTCCCAATGGCAAACGATGGCCGAAATAATCCAGGCCAGCGCGTAAGAGCCAGACGATCACGGGCGCGATCAAGGCGGGCACGGTGGTGTGCGTGAATTCGTCATACTGAAAGTATTTGAATTTCGTGTCGTACATACTGAACGAGCCGCCGAATCTCAGATTGCCAACGCTATCGAGCGCCACTGAGGCCCAGGCCAAAAACAGGAGCGGAAGCGGAATCATCACTCCGTATCGCGCCTTGACGAAGGCGTAGATCGCCCCCAGGTAAGCGGGGCAGACTAACATGATTTTCCAAACTTTCATTTGCGGCAGCTTAAGCAGAAAGACCACGCCCCAAACCAACAGGCCGGCAATGATGAGTGGTCCAAATCGTTTCACTATGTTGCTCATTGTGTCCTCCAGCTTTTTTGTTACAGCGTCGCGCCTGGGCCTATTTCAAGCGGATCGCGGCGATGGTTATCGAAAACAGAAGCGCCAGCGAAAGAATCGTAATGACATTGCCCGCGCGCCTGACAGGCGTGGAGCGGAGTTCAAGCGTTACCGCATGTTCGCCCTCAGGCGCATCAATAACGATGTTTTTAACCGCGCCTTCTTTTATTTCAGTCAATCCGCCGTCAACGATCGCCGTCCAGCCCGCGAAATTGGAAGTTCGAAATTGCAACTGATCGGGTTTTGGCGCCTCGACTCGGAGCCTGCGCAATTCCGGCGCCCAATATTCAACCGTAACGCGTCCATTACTCGAGGCCAATTGCGCACGATCCATCGGCGGCGCTTCGCGCGGCGCGCCTCGCGGCAGCGTGGCGTAGTTGTAATGTTCCGGATTCGGCTCGAACGATTGAGCGCGCCACATCGGCCAGGCCACATACCACGCGCTCGCCGCCAGCGCGGCGATCAAAATCATCAACGACGCGACGAGCGGCGCCAGGTTCGTAGTACCGCCTTTAGGCGGGGAGTTCGTAGTATCGCCTTCAGGCGGAAGGGCTTGATGGTTTAACCTCTTCCGCCAGAAGGCGGTACTACGAACCTCAAAGCACGCGCCGGCGAGCAGCGCCATCGCAAAACTCGTTAGCGCCATCATCCGCCATGAATAGACTCCGGTCTCAATCTTTGGTATCAACCGCCCAATCGGCTTGGAATATTTCGTCATCAAAAAACTGGCGATCAATCCGGCCCAGGCCCACAGCCACACGCGCTTCCTGAGAACGCTGTCAGGAATAGGGCCTGAATCGGGCTTGTAAGACTCATAAGACCTATAAGTCCCATTCAGAACAGCGCCCCCTAGGAGCAAAATCGCGAGCGCGTTAAACGCCCAGATGCGATCCAGGCGTGAGAAGAACGAGTCCATGGCATGATCGTAGACCTTCTGCGCGAAGTCGTAGACGTAGCTCGCATGGTACGGCCAGGTTCGTTCGACGTCGTCGTAATTGACCAAATTCTGCTCGGCGACGGCCGGAAGAAAGTAGGCCGCCGCGATCATCAAGCCAAAGCCGAGCGCGCAGCCGATAATCAAAAGTCGACGACGCCGCTTCATCCGGATCGCCCACACGACGAAACACGGCCCCAAGACCAGCAGAAACTGATAAGCCGTCGGCGGGTGCGACAACAAGAACGCGCCGAAGCTGGCGGACAATCCGGCGAAACTCAACAACAATTCGCGTCGCGAGGAATCGGCGAGCAGCCTCTCGGCGAACAACAGGACAAGTGGCGTCCAGATAAAGCTCAAAAACTCCGCCATCGCCCCGCGCTGATATTGGTTGATCAGATGGTACGGCGCGAAGACGTAGACCGCGGCCGCAATCAAGCTCGCCGCGCGCGACATCGTCCGGCGCGCGTAATAGTAGATCGCCGCGGCCGACGCGAAACTCGCCAGCCAGTAGAACCCGATCCAGACCTTCGACCAGTCGCGGGTCAGAAAATAAAAGAACGACGTGACGTAATAAGCGCCGGGCGGATAGAAGGCCAGCGTCGGCGCGCCGTAACCGCCGTGTGTCTCGTCGTCCCATCGCGGGTAGAGTCGGCCTGCTTCCAGCCCGCGATAGAAGGCCCGCATTTGATTGAGGTGCATCCACGAGTCGTGCGTCACGGGCATCTCGCCGCCGCAACAGCCGACCTTCTGATCCTCGCCGATGACGAAAAACGGCAGCGTCGCAATCGCCGTCATGGCGACCAGCGCAAACAAAACGCCCAGCCGTTCGTTCAAACGGCCTCGCGCTTTCCTGATGTCGGATTCGACAGCAACGGTGTGATTCATTTGCCGCAGATTTTCGCATACCATCCGTAGTCAGCAAAGAACAACGAGCAATCGCTATAAATGTCAGTTGTTCCGATTCAGAGCGATCGCAATTGTCATTCCACTCAATTGGCGACTAGGAATGGGCGATGGGCAATGATTTCCGACCGGGCGCCGCCCGTGGCCGGAGCGCCGCCGCGAGCCGAAGACTACGTTTGAAAGATTCTCCTGACAGGCGGTAATGCCCTTGCGGTTGTGGTAAATTAGCCTCGCTGCGGTTTCCGCACGGACAAAACCATTCAATGTTGATGGCGCGGCGTAGCTGATGATTCGCCCTTCCGGGACTGCTCATCAGCGAAAAACCATCAACCAGACTCAGTTCTTGTTGTTTGAGAGCTACGTTATCCGGGTTATGACACCTACGAATGCGTTTGCCGGTTCGTTGCAACTGTCGATGACCATTAAATAGTACGGACCGCGACAACGGACAGTGTGGTCAGCCCGGCGAGGGCCTTTGTCGCAAAAAGCCCGGATAACATTGTCGAGGCGAACATTACCCTTTTACCGGAGGGCTGACCCTAACAGGTTCTTAAAATTCCGGTTTCTTTTTTGGGGCGTGGTGGCCGGAGAAAACGCCGCGCCTGATATTTTTAATCGCCCTGACCCCGTTCCGGCGTTCGCCATCTAGGGGTCGGGGGGCGCTTACTTGCCCGCTAGGGCTGTGAGACTTCGAGGAAGAAGAAAGATGGAAGCTTTTCGAGACAGCATGCTACAACTCATCACGCATACTTCGACCAACCTGCCGCCCGACGTGCGACGCGCGATGGCGCGAATGCTCGAACAGGAACAGGGCGCGCGTTCAGCCCAGGCGCTGCAGGTTATCGCCGCCAACATCGACATGGCCTCAGACAAGGAAGGCCCGATCTGCCAGGACACCGGCTGGCCCACGTTCGAGATTAAAACTCCCGTCGGCGCCAATCAGATCGTAATGAAGAGGGAGATTCGCGAGGCCGTCGCCGAGGCGACGCGGCGCGGCAAACTGCGCACCAACTCGGTCGATTCCCTGACCGGCGCTAACAGCGGCGACAACCTGGGCCCCGGCACGCCGACGATGCACTTCGAGCAGTGGGAGAACGACGACGAGATCGAGGTCAAGCTGCTGCTCAAGGGCGGCGGCTGTGAGAATAAGAACATCCAATACTCGCTGCCGATGGAGATTCCGCATCTGGGCAAGGCCGGGCGCGACCTGGACGGCGTGCGCAAGTGCATCCTGCACGCGGTCTGGCAGGCTCAAGGGCAGGGCTGCAGCGCGGGAGCCGTCGGCGTCTGCATCGGCGGCGACCGCACGACCGGCTACCAGCACGCGAAAGATCAACTTTTCCGCACGCTCGACGACGCCAACCCGCATCCGCAATTGGCGAAACTCGAAGATTACGTCATGCAGACGGCCAACACGCTCGGCATCGGCGCGATGGGCTTCGGCGGAAACGCGACGCTGATCGGCTGCAAGATCGGCGTACTCAATCGCCTGCCCGCCAGCTTCTTCCTCTCTGTGGCTTACGACTGCTGGGCGTTCCGGCGTCTGGGCGTCACGCTCGACGCGAAGACCGGCGCGATCAAACGCTGGCTCTACCGCGACGAGAAGGAACCCGCGATCACGATGTCCGACGGGAGCGGATTCGTCCGCACGGGCAAGGAGAAGGTGTTGCGCACGCCGATTACTGAAGAGCAAGTCCGCGAGCTTCAGGTCGGCGATGTCGTGCTGATCTCAGGCGAAATGCTAACGGGCCGTGACGCCGTTCACGCCCATTTGATGAAAAACGAGCCGCCGGTCGATCTGCACGGCGCGGCGCTCTACCATTGCGGCCCCGTCGTCATGAAAAATGGCAATTACAGGATCACCGCCGCAGGCCCCACCACCAGCATCCGCGAAGAGCCTTACCAGGGCGAGATAATCAAGCGCTACGGCGTGCGCGCCGTCATCGGCAAAGGCGGAATGGGCGCGAAGACGCTGGCCGCGATGAAGGAGCACGGCGCGGTCTACCTTAACGCCATCGGAGGCGCGGCCCAGTATTACGCCAAATGCATTGACGAAGTACTCGACGTCAAGCTGCTCAAACCAGGTAACATTGGTACAGTACCGGGAGCGGTAGCGACCGGGCGCCGGCGGAGAGAGCGATTCGACGGGTACCCGGTCGCTACCGCTCCCGGTACCGTACCGCCGCGTGTGCCAATGTTTTCTGGCCCGATTTAGATCAGTTTGCGATTGCGTGTATGGGAAAGTGGCGCGATCTGCGGTACGGTACGGGGAGCGTCAGCCATTAGTTTCCCCACAAGTCTGTTGCAGTATTGACTTCAAAGGACTTACGCGGATGCGTTCAACGTTGTTGGCGTTGAGAGCAAACGACTTACAGACTTGTGGGGAAACTAATGGCGTCAGCGACCTGAGCATCGATCATAAGGTCTCTTGATCGATGCTCAGGTCGCTGACGCTCCCCGTACCGTACCGCTTGCCGTCCCATACACGCATTTGCAAACCGCCATAGTTCTCGGATTGCCAAGGTCGAATTCTATGGGGCAAACGAATGACTGCATATTTTGCAAGCTAATGTCGGGCGAGATGGAAGTCAGCATGGTTTATCAGGGCGATCGCTGCTCAGCTTTTCTGGACCATCAACCCATCAATCCCGGGCATGCGCTTGTAGTTCCCAACAGGCATGCCAGTAATCTTGCGGAGCTGGACGAGGAAGAAGGCGCGCAGGTGTTTCGCGTCGCGCGGCGCATTGCCGCCGCATTGCGTAATAGCGGGGTCAAGTGTGAAGGGGTAAATATCAGCCTTGCGGACGGCGAGGCGGCAGGGCAAGAGGTCTTTCATGCCCATTGTCAGGAACTCGACGACTACGCCAAACGCAATCCGAAGCTCGGCCGCCCCTTTGCCGATGTCTCTTCCGGTATGAAGGGAGAAAAAAGCCGGTGGCGCGAATTCAAATCGGAAGTAGAGAGAGAGGAGGCTGACACTGGGAACGATAAGGCGAAAGTCTGGGCTAAAGACGGCGCCGTGGCTTTGGTCTCCTACGCTTTTCAAAGCCCTTCGGGCGATTGGGCGCATTATGTCAGCTACTACTTTCGCGAGGACGGCACACTCGCCAAAATTCACGCCCAACTCAACACGTTTTATGGAAATATGACCGTGATCCGCGAACCGAGAAAGGACCTTCACGATGTTCAAAAGACTATCCATCCTCCTACTGATTGTTACTAGTCTGTCATTTGCGGCAAATGCCCAACGCCGCATCCCTACGGTAGACGACCTGCTCAACGTCAGGTCCCTCGGCGGCGCGCAAATCTCGCCGGACGGCAAATACGTCGCCTACACCGTCAGCGAGACGGACTGGAAGCAGGACGCCTTCGTCACGCAAATCTGGCTGGCGAACGCGGCGACGGGCAAGACGTTTCAGATCACGCGCGGCGAAAAGTCCGCCGGCAATCCGCAATGGTCTCCTTCGGGCGAATGGCTCGCCTTCACCAGCAACCGAATCGGCGACAAGAATCAAATCTTCATCATCTATCCCGACGGCGGCGAGGCCGCGCAATTGACCAAGGCCGAAAACGGCGTCAACGGATTCGCGTGGTCGGAAGACGGAAAGAGCATCGCGTTCACCACGGGCGACGCCGACCAGAAAGCCGCCAAGGAGCGCAAAGACCACCTCGGCGATTTCGAGGTCGTGCGCAAGGAGTACAACTATTCGCACATCTGGACCTTCGACGTGGCCGAGGCTTTGAAAGAGCCGGTCACCGGGACGCAGCGCACGAAAGGCAAAGATTTCAGCGTCGGTTCGTTCTCGTGGTCGCCCGACGGCAAGACGATCGCGTTCAGCGCGACGATCAATCCCGACCTGATTCAAGGCGGCACTAGCGACGTCTACCTGCTCAACCTTGCCGACAACTCGGTCAAGAAGCTGGTCGCGCAGCCCGGCCCCGATAACAATCCGCGATGGTCGCCCGACGGCAAACGGATCGTATTCTCGTCGGCGATGGGCGCCCCGAAATTCTTCCATGCGAATTCAAAACTGGCGGTCGTACCTGTTGATGGCGGCGCGCCGCGTTCGATTACCGACGCTTTCGACGAACAACCCGGCTTTGTCGAATGGAACGCCGGCGGAATTTACTTCGGCGGCTTGCAGAAGACGGCTTCGCATTTATTCCGCGTCGATCCGGAGACCGGCAGGATCATTCGCGTGACCGCGCCGGATAATTTGATGACCGGCGGCTTCTCGTTCACCAAAGACGGCAAACAGATCGCGTTCACTTCCCCTTCTCCGACCTCGCTCAACGAGGTCTACGTTTCGTCCGTTCAGAATTTCTCGCCGCGCAAGCTGACCTCGATGACCGAACAGGTCAAGGACTTCACGCTCGGCGCGCGCGAGGTAATTTCGTGGCAGAGCAAGGACGGCGCGACCATCGAAGGCGTCCTGATCAAACCGGCCGACTTCGATCCGGGCAAGAAATATCCGCTGCTCTGCGTGATTCACGGGGGACCTACGGGCATTGACCGCCCGACGCTGCTCGACGCGCGTTATTACCCAACCGACATCTGGGCCGCGCGAGGCGCCCTGATTCTAAAAGTGAATTACCGCGGCTCCGCCGGCTACGGAGAAAAGTTCAGGCAGTTGAACGTCCGCAACCTCGGCGTCGGCGACGCGTGGGACGTCTTGTCGGGCGTCGATCACCTGGTCGGCAAAGGCTGGGTTGATCCCAAAAGGGTAGGCTGCATGGGATGGAGTCAGGGCGGCTACATCTCGGCGTTTCTGACCACGTCATCTGATCGCTTTGCGGCGATCTCGGTCGGCGCGGGAATCTCGAACTGGGCGACTTATTACTACAACACGGACATCACGCCGTTCACGATTCAATATCTTGGCGACGACCCGGCGGACGATCCCGAAATCTACGCGAAGACCTCGCCGATGAGCTACATCAAACAGGCGAAGACGCCGACGCTGATTCAACACGGCGAATTCGATAAACGCGTGCCGATCCCGAACGCATACGAGTTGCGGCAGGGGCTGGAAGACCGCGGCGTGAAGGTCGAGATGGTCGTCTACAAAGGCTATGGCCACGGCATCACCAAGCCCAAATCAATGCGCGCAGTGATGCGGCACAACCTGGATTGGTTCAACCATTACATCTTCGGCGATCCGATGCCGGATCTCTCCAAGCCTGATTTGCCGAAGAAGGATGATAAAGAAGCGACGAAGAGTCAGGCCGGAAACTGAATCCGGCGGTACTGATCCGGCGCGTCTTCCTGTATTTGCGATCGCAAACTAGAGCGCGTTTCACATCGGTGTACGGGTTAATAGAACGCGGATGACGCGGATACTGCGGATTGACGCCGATCCTTTTCTGGTTTTACCCGCGATGATCCGCGCCCGTCCGCGTCATCAGCGTTCTAAGGAATAGATCCGTTGCTGTTGGCGCGCTGAATCCGAAGGAACTGCGGCTTCGGTAGACGGTGTATAGAGTACCGCCTTTAGGCGGCAGCGGCGGCTTCAGCCGCACAACCTGGCTCGTAAACGAGCCGCTGCCGCCTAAAGGCGGTACTCTATACACCGTCTGAGCGATTCTGCAGGTTCATTCGGTGTGCGCCAATCTCGGCCGCTCTGATCTATATGAGCGGCACACCAAGATGTGGAGTGGACGGAAGGGCGCGCCGGTACGGTACCGGGAGCGGTAGCGACCGGGCGCCTGTGGAGCGAGCGTTCCACAAGACCACCCGGTCGCTACCGCTCCCGGTACCGTACCGTTTCATCCAGATCTTGGTGTGCCGGATATATACAATCCTGATTCCCTTGTCCGCATCGGCGCAGGAGTGGGGCCGGCTAAAAAAAGCCATTTCACTCCTTTTCGTTGAAATCAATGAGGCGTTCCATTACGCTGTGCGCCAAATCCGCAGTTCAAATTCCATGACAACCGGGAGTCCATTTATGACGATGATGAACATGCCATTGACTATGCCGGCGCTGATGGATCGGGGGGCCGAATTAATGCCCGACAACGAGATCGTCTCGAAGATGCGCGACAGGGTCCACCGCTACACGTACGCCGACCTTGGCCGCCGCGCGCGTCAAGTGGCCAACGCCTTGACCAGGCTAGGCGTCAGGCAGGGCGACCGCGTGGCGACGCTGGCCTGGAACAGTTACCGCCACCTGGAAGTCTATTACGCGTCGCCCTGCATGGGCGCGGTGCTCCACACGCTCAACTTGCGCCTCTCTTCCGCAGACCTCGAATACATCATCAATCATGCCGAAGACTCGGTGATCTGTGTCGAGGAAGACCTGCTGCCGGTCCTGGAGAAACTAGAAGGCAGGATTCCGACCGTCAAACACATCGTCGTCATGAGCAACACCGGCGACTGGAAGACGTCGCTCTCGCCCGCTCACGATTATGAGCAATTGATCGGCGCCGAAAAGACTGAATTCACATGGCCCGACATTGACGAGAACTCGCCGATGGGTCTTTGCTACACCAGCGGCACGACCGGCAAGCCTAAGGGCGTGATGTACACGCACCGGTCGAACTACATCCACACGATTACCGGCGGGTTGCCCGACATGCTCGGACTGACGCGCGCCGACACAGTGATGGCCATAGTCCCGATGTTCCACGCCAACGCGTGGGGGCTGCCTTACATCTGCTGCATGCTCGGGTCGAAGCAGGTCTTCCCCGGCCCGACGATGGACGGCGTCTCGATCTGCCAGTTGATCGAGACCGAAAAGGTGACGTTCACGGGCGGCGTGCCCACGATCTGGCTCGGCGTGATGAGCGAATTGCAACAGAACCCCGGCAAATACGATCTGTCGAGCCTGAAGGCGATGGTCTGCGGAGGCTCAGCGCCGCCTCGCGCGATGATCGACTGGTTCGAGACCAATCTCGGCGTCAATTTCATTCATGCATGGGGGATGACCGAGACCAGCCCGCTCGGCTCCAACTCGCGCCTGAAGCCGAAGATGAACGACTGGCCGCGCGAGAAACAGCTCGACGTCAAACAGCGCGCGGGCATACACGCGCCAGGGTTGAAGATGCGCGTCGTTGACGACGCCGGCAATGAAGTCCCGCACGACGGCGTGGCGATGGGGCGCTTGCTGGTCAAAGGCCCGTGGGTCGCCTCCACCTACTACAAGGAAGACCCCTCGCCCGAAAAATTCCCCGACGGATGGCTCGACACGGGCGACGTGGCGACGCTCGACGCCGAAGGCTATATGGCCATCGCCGACCGCTCGAAGGACCTTGTCAAGAGCGGAGGTGAATGGATTTCATCAGTAGACCTGGAGAACGCAATTATGGCCCTCTCCGACGTGGCCGAAGCCGCCGTCATCGCCATCAATCACCCGAGATGGCAGGAACGCCCGCTGGCCTGCGTCGTCATCAAACAGGGCGCGGCTGTGACCAAAGAGCAAATCTACGACCACCTCGGCAAGAGCTTCGCGAAATGGTGGATGCCCGATGACATCGTCTTCATCGAAGCCGTGCCGAAGACCAGCGTGGGCAAGTTCGACAAGAAGGCGCTGCGCGAGCAGTTCAAGGATTATCAACTGGCGACGGCCTAGAGGGTTATGCTCGTAGAAAATATCAAACTGCTTTTCAAACTCTATTACCGCCCGGCCTCCGCAATGAGCGACATCATTGACAGAGGCAATTGGCTCTTCGGGGCCGCACTCGTCACGGCGACGGCTGTCTTGCTCGGCTTCACGGTGACCAACCGCATATATCGGACGTATGAGTCCGCGCCCATCCCGCCGGAAGAACGCCGGGCGGCGCGGAAGTCACAGCCGGAGATCTCGCCATCCGACCAACCTCAAGCAGAGCCGGACGGAGACGTCGAGGAAGATTTGGAACAGAACCTCCCAGACGCCAAACGGCTGCCATTGCCTGTAATCGGGGTCGCGGGCTGGCGGCTGGTGTCGTTTAACCCCACCAGCCTGTTCGCCATCGCGCTCTCTCTGGCCGCGCTGTATGCCCCGGCGGCGATCCTGGCGTTGACGCTGATCACCAGAACCGGCAGCTTCGGCGTCGCGTTTCGGCGCGATTACGGCTCTTTGTTGATCTGCGCGTATATGGCCTGGGCGGCGTCTCACCTACCATTCGCGTTGGCGGGTTTCGCGCTGAATCCGTTGAAACTGGGGGCGGAAGGCGCGCTGGCCTTGTGGCTGCTGGGCAACGGATGTTTCGGCGCGTTGATGATTTTCGCGCTGCGCACGGTTTCCGGCGCAAGTTTCAAACATTCGGCGGCGGTCGTCTGCATCGCCTGGATTTCACTACGCTTCGATTCGTGGCTGTTTTCAATCGCGACTTTCTCTCCCTTCTTCACACTGATCTGGGGGCTGCCGCTACTTCTGGGAGCCGTTTACGGCGTGCGTACAGCCCTCGTCCAACGCCAAAGTTTCCGCCGCCAACTCGAATCCTGCACGATCAACGAGCGCGACGCGGAAGCGCATTACCAACTCGGATTGATCTATCAGCAACGCCGCCAATACGGCGAGGCCGCCGCGCGTTTCAAACGCGCCGCCGAAATTGACCCGCGCGAGCCGGACGCCAACTTCGAGCTTGGCCGGATCGCCCGGCAGGAAGGCCGGCTGCAAGACGCCATCAACCATTTCAACGTTGTCGTCGCGCACAGCGACAAGTTCCGACAGAGCGAGGTCTGGAGGGAGATCGGCGCGACATATCTGGTCGCGGGAATGCATCAGGAGGCGCGTCAGGCGTTGGAGAAATATGTGGAGCGCCGGCCGTACGACCCGGAAGGACTGTATCACTTCGGGGAAACGCTACGGAACCTGGGCGAAGCCGAGCGCGCGCAGGAGGTGTACAAGCAATGCGTCCAGGCGGTGAAGACCATGCCTTATTACCGTCGCAATGAAGTCAGTAAATGGAGCAGGTTGGCGCAGGCGAAGTTGACGTGAGTGATCGGCCCCATACGTCGCCGAGCCGTCGACGCGCAGGACAATCGGACAGAAACTATGCTCGCCCAAAACCACGCCCAAAACATTGATGAGGTCATCGCCCGACTAACCGATATCATTGACATCTCTCGCCAGGAACCCGGCCGCCTGGGTTATTTCGCCGCGCTCTATCGCAAAGTCACGATCAGCGTAAAGCAGGGCATTCTAAACGGTCGTTTCGAAGACGGCGCGCGGATGGAGATGCTGGATGTGAACTTCGCCAACCGCTATCTGGAAGCTTACGAGCTTCATAGCAAAGGCGAGACTCCGACCGCTTCGTGGCAAGTCTCGTTCGAGGCCGCCGGGCATTGGCGCCCGCTGATCCTGCAACACCTGCTGCTTGGCATCAACGCCCACATCAATCTCGATCTGGGGATCGCGGCCGTCGAGACCTCGCCCGGAGATCAACTGCCGCCGCTCAAACACGACTTCGATATGATCAACAGACTTCTGGCCGATCTAGTCCAGCCCGTGCAGGACAAGATCGGCGAGGTGTCGCCCTGGATCGGTTTTCTGGAGGGCGAGCTTTATATCTTGTTAAATCAGACCACGAGAGGCCGGTACAGTACCGCGCGCGTAAGCAAGCGGCTGACTGATGAGTCTGCCGCTTGCTTACGCGCGCGGTACTGTACCGGTCACTATCTCGCCAGCCGCAGGCTACGGATTATCTTCTCGAAGGCGGGTCTGTAAACGCCGGCTTCATCCTCCGGCGCGATGGTGATGATGTAAAACATCCTGCCGTCGGCGGCGACCGTCGTGTAGGTCGCGTCGACCTCGACGACGCCGTTGATCGCCGATGGACCTGAGATGACGGCGTAATAGCCATCCTGACCGCCGAAATCGATCTGCTGCGGCTCTTGGACGATCTGGAAATCCTGATTGCTTTCGACTTTCTGCTGGACAAACGCTTCGGTGGCCGACTGCAGATCGGGCTGCCTTGCGTCGCGCACGCCGATGAAAATTCCATGCGTGACCATCAGGTTATCTTTGTATTTTCCGTAGGCCCCCTTCGGCGCGAAGATCAACTCGGAATCGCTCGCCCTGAGCGTGTCCCAGTTCGCGGGAACTTGAACGGCGAACGATCCGTCATTCGGTTGGTAGCTGTTGGATTGCGCCGACGGCCGCGGCGGGCGTGCGCCGAGTTCAATGTCGGTCGGGTCCTCGCCGATCCGTCGCAACCGGCTGTCCTCGCTCAATGACGACTCGCGTCCGGTCAAACGCGCCTTGACGGCCTCGAATTCGGGCGTCGTGTGAACCGGATTCGAGGAGATGGGCAGTCGGGAAATCTCATCGCTGATGTATTTGACCCGGTTGCCGGGGTCGGGATGATCGCTCAACATTTCGGGCACGCGCTGCCCGCCCCGCGCCTCAAGCGTATTAAAGAAGTTAGCCATGTCGCGCGGGTCGTATCCGGCTTCGGCCATAATCCGCGCTCCTTCCAGATCGGCCTCTTTTTCGGCGGCGCGCCCGTATTTCAAAAAGAGCATGTTCGCGCCGATCCCGCCGATGGCCTCGACGGCTTGGCCCAGATCGGAATTTTCGCCTGCCCCCGCAATGCCCCCCAAAATACCCAGCCCCGCTTGCGCCAGTCGCGCTTTCGACGCCTGATTGGTGCCATGACGCAGGGCTACGTGCGCGATCTCGTGCGCCATCACGCCCGCCAATTCGCCCTCGTTGCGGGCGGCCGCAATCGCGCCGGCGTTGACGAACAGATATCCGCCGGGCAGGGCGAACGCGTTGATCTCGCGCGTCGCGACGACTCGAAATTGATATGGGAATCTTTCGCCGGCGGCTTTCGACGCCAACTTCGAGCCGAGTTGTTGGACGTAGCCTTCGATCTCAGGATCGTCGAGCATCGGCGTCTCGGTCAGAATCTGCTGAGCCGATTGGCGGCCTATCTGAACGTCCTGCTCCGGGCTGAAGAGATTGAAGCCGGGCTTGAAACGAGGCTGCGAACGCGAACCAGGCGGCGCCTGCATACCGCCTTGCCGCGACCCGCTGCAATTCAACTGTCCGACGAGCAACGAAACCGCCAACAGCGACAATGCTATTCTGCGTCCGATCATACTTGGGGCCTCCTTGAACGGGCAGTGGGTAGTGGGTAGTGGATAGTGGATAGTGGATAGCTGGCAGCTCTGTCCGCTGCCCACTGCCCACTATTCACTACCCACTCCCCTACTGCTTCACGAACTTCAGCGAGACCGAATTGATGCAGTAGCGCAACCCGGTGGGCCGCGGCCCGTCATCGAAGACGTGGCCGAGATGCGCGCCGCAGCGGCTGCACATCACTTCGATGCGGCGCATACCGTAACTATTATCGGTTTCGGTCTCAACATTCTCTTTCGCCACCGGCTCCCAGAAGCTGGGCCAGCCCGTGCCCGAATCGAATTTGGTTTTCGAGCTGAAGAGTTCCTGCGCGCAGCCGGCGCATACGTAGACGCCCTTCTCGTGATTATCCCAGTACTCCCCGGTGAAGGCGCGCTCGGTCCCCTTCTTGCGCATCACCTTGAATTGGTCCGGCGTCAGTATCTGCGCCCATTCCTCATCAGTCTTGACGACCTTCTCGATCTTCTTCGACTCCATCTTCTTTCCATCCTTCCCTTTCGCTTTCGGTGATTGATTCGGCGCTTGCGCGAGACAATACGCGCCGATCAGTAAACAAGCGGTCAAAACAGCAAGTACGATCTTTTTCATTCTGCCTCCTGCGGAAAAATCGAGAATCGAGGATTGAGGATCGAGGATCGAGGCGCCCTTTCCACCTTCGATCTTCTATCCTCGATCTTCTATCCTCGATCCTTTAAGGATGTCCTTGATCTCGTCAACGATCCGCTCGATCTCTTCATCCGTGTTGAAGAAATGCGGGCCGATGCGGATGCCCGCGCCGGGGCGATGATCAACCAGAATGTCGCGCGCCGCCAGTTCGCGGACCACCTCGCCCGCGTGCGGAACGTCAATGATAACCGAACCGCCGCGCTTCGTTGAATCCCGCGGCGAATTGACGCGCCAACCTTGCTCGTCGGCCAACTCGATCAGACGCTCGGTCAGGCGGATCGATTTCGCGCGGATGCGTTCGACGCCGATCTCGTTGATGATGTCATAACCGCTTTCGGCCGCGTAGAGCGCCGGAATCGCCGGGGAGCCGTGAAGGAAGCGGTGTATGTCGCTGGCGTAATCGATCTCGCCCGGCTCGAACGCGAACGGCGCGCGATGGGCCATCCAGCCGGTGACTTTCGGCTCGAGTTTGTCACGCAATTCAGGCCGCACGTAGAGATAGCCCGCCCCCGGCCCGCCGCACAGCCATTTCACCGAACCGCCCGTGGCGAAGTCGACGTCAAACTCTTTGACGCTGAACGGGACCGCGCCGGCCGATTGATAGGCGTCGAGCACGACCAGAGCGCCGACGCGATGGGCCTTCTCGACGATGGCTTTGACGTCCTGAATGTAGGCGCTCTTGAAGAGCACGTGCGAAATCGGCACAAGCAGCGTCTCCTCGTCAATCGCGTCGACCATCCGCCGGGTGTCAATCGTGATCCCGTCGTCGCTCGGGACCTCGACGACGCGAGCGCCGGCTGCCCGGGCGTGGGCTTCGTAGACGTACATCACCGAAGGGAAGTTCATCGCCTCGTAAACGATCTTGTTGCGTTTTCGCGAAAGATCGAAGCACGAGATGATGATCGATTGGCAGACCGAGACGTTCTGATGCATCGCCACAGATCTCGGATCGGCGCCGATGATCTGCGCTATCTTGTCGCCGGTGGAGACGGGCATCTCCCACCAACCTTCCTCCCAGGCGCGAATCCCGCGCGTCGCCCAACTGTCCGCGTAATCGCGCAGCCGGTCGTAGACGCGCTCAGGCATCGCGCCGAGTGAGTGGTTGATCAGGTAAAGAGTCTTTTTGAGAATCGGAAATTCGGAGCGGTAAGATAGAAGTTCGTCCATAAGAACCTCAGTTATGTTGTCTTCGAATCACATTGGCGCCTTTCATCGAACGCCAATGTTATGAATCTGCGTCACAAAGTATGGTCTGATGAACAACGACAAGCCATAGACACTTCGGGCGCCTGGCGCAGCTATGCGGTTGTAGCGACTGGCGCTTCGGCATCTTCCAAACACTCGAAGAAGCGATTGGCGTCTTCGAAATCGGGAATGACGTGTTTCGCCCCGGCCTCGCGCAACATCTCGGCCCGCGCCCCACTTGCGACGCCGATGAAAGCCAGTCCGAGCCGCGCCGCCGTCCTGACGTCCCAGACGCCGTCGCCCACCGAAACGATGCGATCGAAATTTTCGCGCCGGTAAGAGTCGCGCGAACGCGAGATGGCCGCGCCGACGATCGATTCGCGCGCGACTCCGTCTTCGGCGAAGCCGCCGGGAACGCCATGATAATTGATGCTCGCGGCGCGCAGCTTCATTTCGGCGGACGGCTGCCAGCAGCCGGTGGCGATAGCCTTCGCCCAGCCGCGGCCCTCCACGAGCCGATTGAACGTCTCGGCGGCGCGGGGAATCTCCGCGAAATACGATCGGTCAAGCCGGTGGTGCTCTTCCAACAGATCGACCAGACGCTGTTTTATCGCGCCCGATTCATGGTCGCGCGGGTCCCGCCCGAAATAATACTGGAACAGATGCTGCGTGACGCCCGAATCGCTGACATGCGGGCAATCAATCCAGTGGTCGGCGAGGACATCAAGGCCGTGAGTGTCGGCGAAAGCGCGAGTGAAGCAGATTTCGTCGACGCGGCTGGTTTGCGTCAGAGTTCCGTCAATGTCGAAGATTACGAGTTTCATTTATCCAATTTATTTTCTGTTCGTGGCCAATCAGGTTTCGGTCAGGAGCGATCTGGCCGCCCACAACTCTGGAAAGAATTTTTTGTCGAGCGTCATTTTCAGGTACGAGGCGCCGCCGGTGCCGCCGGTGCCCATTCTGACGCCGATCGTCCGCTCGACCATCTGGATGTGGCGCAGACGCCAACCGACGATCAGCTCGTCGAATTCGGTCAGCCGTTCGCAAACGTCAATCCAGTCGCGGTGGCCGCGCTCGTCACGGTAGACGGCCAGAATGGCTTCGGCGCGCGCCTGGAACCGCTCTTCATCCGTCGCGTCAGGCCGCAGCGCGGGCATGACGCCGAGCGCCCCCAGGGCCTCGAAGAAGACGTCGCGCAGCGAGGGTTCGCGTAAACGCCGTTCGAGCTTGGCATGCATCTCCGGCGTCGGCTCGTGATAATGGAGCATCTTTTCGTCCTTCAAGCCGCACAGGAATTCTATCTCACGAAACTGTTCGGATTGAAAACCGCTCGCCGGGCGCAGCCGTCCGCGAAAGGCCAGGAAATGGGTCGGCAGCATCGTCTCCAGGATCGTGAACTGTTCGACCAACACGCGCACGATCTCGGTGCAGCGCCGCAGCAACCGCGCGGCCTCGTATATTTCATCGCGCGACCTGGGATTCGTCGCCGCGTCGCGCAGATTGACGATCACCGCGTCGAGTTCGTGGAGCAATTGCTTGAACCAGAGCTCGTATGTCTGATGGATGATGATGAAGAGCATTTCGTCATGATGCTCCGGACGCGATTGCAGATGTTGGAGACCGATTAATTCGGGCACGCGCAGGTATGCGCTGTAGGTCAATTGGTCAGTGGTCGGCGTGGTCGGAGACTGTGAATTCATAATTGCAATATCACGAAGTGGCGGGCAACGCGGCGGAATGCCCGCTTCAGTAATAATTCGGGCGCTTCAATTCGGACACCAGATCTTTATCTTGCTCATAGAGTAGATTATCTATCAACCAATTCCCTTCTTGTTTCGCTAAATCGAACCACGCAAGATCGGTACAGTACCGCGCGCGTAAGCAAGCGGCCGATCGATGAGTCCGCCGCTTGCTTACGCGCGCGGTACTGTACCGGTGTCCCAATGTTGCTTGGCCTGATTTAGAACTACGCGAAAATACCCGAAGTTCATTTCTGCCGGTTCGTAACCTGCCCGTATTTAAAAATCGCGCCGCTAGTCCCGACAACCCAGCCGCAATCGGGCGCGATGAAAAATAATCTCGAGAGGTTCGCGCGCGCCCCGAGTTCGACGTTCTCCCACGTCGCGCCGCCGTCGGTGGTATGCAGCAGCAGTCCGCGGTCGCCGGCGATCCAACCCTCCCTTGGGCCTTCCGCCGGGCCGTCTTTCGCTTTCAGGAATACCACGTCGTTGAGGTTCAGTTCTACGCCGGACGTTTGCCGCCGCCATCGGGCGCCGCCGTTCGCCGTCGAGATGATCGTTCCCTTCGCCCCGACAGCCCAGCCGCGTTGTGGGTCGACGAAATGAACGGCGCGTAGAGCCTCAGTGACTCCCGATGATTGTTCGTCCCAGTTCCGCCCGCCATCGACGGTACGCAAAATGGTTCCGACTGCGCCCACCACCCAGGCATGGTTATCGTCAATCGCGGCCACGTCGTAAAGCAGCTTGCGCGTAGGCGCATCTTGCAGCGTCCATGTGGCGCCGCCGTCAATCGTGCGCTGAATCGTTCCCGACTCACCGACCGCCCAGCCGAGCCGATCGTTAGCGAAAGACATTCTCAAGAGGATGGAGTCGGGAGGGCGCCGCAGCGTTCCCGCTTCCCAATTCGCGCCGCGATCTTTGCTCATTAGCAGAAAGACCTTCTCACTCAAATCAATGTCGCCCTTGCGGTTGAACAGCCCATATTCACCCAACAGCAGCCCGCGATCGGGATTAAAGAACCAGACGTCATTCAGCGCTTCGCTCCTCTGGCGTTCGGGCAGCGTTTGGCGTAGCCATTTCGCCCCGCCGTCTTCGGTCGCAAGCAGCGTTCCGTTGCTACCCGCTATCCACCCGTGATCGCGGTCAACGAAGAAGACGCCGGAGAGTTTCGCCAGCGCGCCGCTCGATTGCGCGCTCCATTCGAGTCGCTGACCCGACGTGGGGAGATGGAGAGACAGAGAGGCGGAGATACAAAGAGACAGAGAGATGGAGAGACAAAGCGGCCGCCATCTCCCTATCCCGCTGTCCCTCCGTCTCTCCGCCTCTCTATCTCTCCGTCTTTCCATCTCTGCGGTCTCTCTAATCGGGGAGCCTTGAGCGCGATGATGCGCTGAAGTACGATACCTACTTTACCAGAAAACTTCTGAGAGCATATATGTCTAACGCTATTTCAGTCGATCGGATCAGCAAGAGTTACGGCGATTTCGTGGCGGTCAACGAACTCTCGATCGAGGTTAAAACCGGTAGCATCTTCGGCCTGCTGGGGCCGAACGGGGCGGGCAAATCGACCACGATCCGAATGATCGTCAACATCACCATGCCTGATTCCGGTCAAATCACGCTCTTCGGCCGGCCGATTAGCGCGAAATTGCAGGAGCGCGTGGGCTATCTGCCCGAAGACCGCGGCCTCTACAAGAAGATGAAGGTCGGCGAACAGCTCGCTTTCTTCGCCGAATTGAAGGGCCTTCCGCGACAGGAGGCCCACAGGCGCATCGACGCGTGGCTCAAACGCATAGAGATGACCGAATGGAAGAATAAGAAATGGGAGGAGTTGTCGAAGGGAATGCAACAGAAAGTCCAGTTCGTCTCCACCATCCTGCATTCGCCGGACCTGGTCATTCTCGACGAGCCTTTCTCAGGCCTCGACCCGATCAGCGCCAGCCTGCTCAAAGAGATCGTCCAGGAGTTGAAGGAGAATAACAAGACTATCATCTTCTCTACCCACCTCATGGAACAGGCCGAAGAGCTTTGCGACGAAATCTGTCTGATCAACCACGGGCGCAAAGTCCTCGGCGGCCCGGTGCGCGAAATCAAACGCGGCTTCGGATGGCGCTACGTCGCTATCGACGGTGAGAATTACGAACCGACGCTCAAAAACAATCCCCTGGTCAAAGAGTTCTCGCCGAACCGCGATCACACGGAGATCATCCTGCAAGACGGCGCCGATCCGCAGTCGCTGCTCAGGCAGTTGGTCGGCGCCGGCGCGCGCCTCACCAGGTTCGAAATGGTCGCGCCTTCGCTCAATGAAATTTTCATAGAGAGTGTGAAGATGGCGAATGAACAGTAGTTGGGCGGCTTGGCGTGGCAAGCCAGTTGAGGAAATATACAACGGTAGGAGACCACATTGAAACATCGCGACGATATAGACGCAGACTTTGCTCCTTCAATCATCACTGGCAAAGCGGCGGAAAGAGACTTCGAGCTTCAAGCCACTTTGTTCGAATTCTCCAGGCTGTTCAATTACGATGAGAGAAATGATCGCGCTATTGCGATTGTGGGAGCTACATTTCTTGAGACCATACTAGAGCATATCCTTCGGGCGTTCCTTATAGACAATGAAAAAGAGGTCGATAAATTACTTCAGTATGATCACCCGCTAGGAACTTTCAGTGGGAAGATAACGATGGCTTATTGCCTCGGCTTGATTTATAAACCCGTACGAGATGACCTTGATCTTGTTCGAAAGATCAGAAATGAATTTGCCCATGATCTTTACGCATCGTTTGAGAATGAAAAAATCAAATCATGGTGTTCAAATCTAAAATGGCATCGAATTTCGCACGTAGCGAACCCACCCCAGGACGCAACTGCGCGGGATCTATTTCAGGTTGGGGCTAATCAATTGGTATGCAACCTCACTGGAATGGTTGGAATTGCAAGAAGGCAAAAACGAAAAGTTGAAAAACATTTCGAATAAGGGGAAAGGCTGGTCCTGTTACTTTCGGTTCGCTCACTTTATCAGGAATTTTCAAGCTCAATTCCCCTGCCGCGGAGCGGCTTTTGAGCTTAGCCCGGCGTTTCAACGCCGGGAACAGCGACGTCTCGATCCACCAGTCGCGGAGCGACGATTGAGTGTAGTTTCAAGAACAAAGCGCGCAGTCTTCGCCGGTCAACCGTCGCTCCGCGACTAGGGGAAACTATCGTGCGCTTCCCGGCGTTGAAACGCCGGGCTAAGCTCAAAAGCCGCTCCGCGGCAGGGGAATCATATTTTCAAAAACCGCCATGAAAGTGAGCGAACTGTAGGCTGTTAGATAGCGGATCGGTCAGGTACCGCAACATCAACCGCGACCAGTTTATGAATCGCAAATCGAAACGAGAATTGGTTCTGGACATTTACGACAACGAGGCGATGGGTGAAGTCACCGCGCGCGAGATCGCCGTCATCAACCAGGCCTTGATCGAGGAGTACGGCGAGGGCGGCGCGATGACGCCCGCCGAGATCGCCCGCATCCTGCACGACGAGGACCTGCCCGTCCGATTCGATCAGGTCTTCAGGATGATGACGACGACCGAGAAGTACGAGAACGCTTTCGCGCGCTTCCTGGAGAACGACGACCTCACGGAGGCGGAGAAATCGATTCGAGGGATCGACGAGTTGTACCGGAAATTCAACCAGGCGGGCGATAGAGCCGGCATGCGCTTCGCGTTCGAAGCGGCCCGGGCCGCAAAGCAGAACGCGACCGAGCTTTCGCAATTGCCCGATCTCTCGGCGGCGCAGCGCCGGGAACAGGCCGAGATCGCCGAGTGGTTCACCGTCTGGCTGCAAACGCCCGACCTCTTCACCGAATGGGTCGGACTCAGAAAAGCTTCGGCCGAATTCAAGAACTTATTTCCCTAGAATAGCCATAGAGGCGCCGCAGACCACGGAGAAAGACCGCAGCGCCGCTTTTTCTCTCTGTCTCTGTGAACGTTCGGAAGTTTGGCGGGATTTACTTTTCGTATTCTGCTTTCGGTCATTAAATTCGCCCTATTGATTCGTCTGCGCTGACTGAGATGGCGCGGGACTAAACCGAAATAAATGTGTCCAGAGCAGACAGCGGTAAGGAGTTTGCTGTAGCATGTAGTCAGAGGAGCGAGGAGAAGCTCATCAACCAGGAATGAATAATACTGGTTGAGAGGGACTCTTCGCTCCTCGTCGTTTTGTATGCTCTCAAAACCCGAAAACCGTAGCGGGTTTTATCTGTGGCCATTTAGCCTTTGATTCGCTCGATCACAGCGTCATTCAAATTCGCCTCATTCAGAACGTAAACGCGCGCGTAACCTTCGAGGCGCAACCTCGCAATCGCCCACTCGAATCGAGCGGCGTGCAAGGCGATCACGTCTTCATCCACGACGCGCTCGGGGCGCGCGAGATTCCTCTCCAGGCGCTTTTCCAACGAGACGTCGAACGCGATGGCCACCGACGGGACGCCGTTATCGCTCGCAATATGCAGCAGGCGGCGGCGCGCCTGCGTCTCGAGGTTTGTGGCGTCGATCACCGCCAACCGCCGCGCCGCGAGCCTGACGCGCGCGATGTGATGTAACAGGCCGAACGCCGCCCCGTTGAAGCTCTGATCACTTTCGTCGTCGCAAACCATTGCGCGACACCGGTCGGAGGAGATGGTCTCTGTCTGCTTGAAGTGGCGAGCCGCGAAGGTCGATTTGCCCGCGCCTGACGGGCCGATGAGGAGGATCAATGACGGGTCTGGAATTTGAAGCAACAACAAATCTGAGGAACTCAAGCGGGTGTGCAAACCATTTTCCATTTGCCATATTACACATTTCATTTGTCATTGCCGGAATTGCGGCTCCACTGCGATGACAAATGGAAAATGTAATATGGCAAATGGAAAATGAAAATGCCTCAAAATCTTTGCCTGACTGCTTATTTACGCGCGGCGACGCTGCTCACCTCCAAAGTCTTCACATCGGCGTCGGCCATTTCCCTTTCGACCTCTCCGATCGTCTTGCTGGGGGGGTTGAACCCGGGATAGCTGATGCGCTGGTGGTAGATGTTGATCAGCGTGTTAATGAGGCTTTCGCGGATCGTCGTCAGTTCGCGCATGGTGACGGTGCTTTCATCGAGTTGGCCGTCGGCGACCACGCTGTCGACGATCTTTTTGACTATCGCGCGGATGTTTTCGGGAGTGTGCTCTTCGAGCGAGCGGACCGAGGCTTCGGCGCCGTCGGCGAGCATCAGGATGACGGCCTCCTTGGACTGCGGCTTCGGCCCGGGATAACGAAAATCGTCAATGTTGACGTGGCCGCCGCGCGCCTCGGCCTGCGACTTGGCCTTGTGGTAGAAATAGGCCAGCACGCGCGTGCCGTGGTGCTGCGGGATGAAGTCGATAATCTGCGGCGGCAGGTCGGCTTCGGTCGCCATTTGAACCCCGCGCCTCACGTGGCCGGTGATGACGCGGACGCTGTCGAGCGGCGAGACCTTGTCATGCGGGTTCGGGCCGCCCTTCTGATTTTCGATGTACATGTTCGGCGCGGCCAGCTTGCCTATGTCGTGATAGAGGCAGGCGGTGCGCGCCAGCAGCGCGTTCGCGCCGATGGCCTTGGCCGCCTCTTCGGCCAGCACCCCGACCATGAACGAATGATAGCTGGTGCCCGGCGTCCTGATCGCCAGTTGGCGCAGGAGCGGGTTGTCGGCGTTCGACAGTTCGAGCAGCTTCAGATCGGTCAGGATGTCGAAAGCCGATTCGTAAATCGGGATCGCGAAGCTAGCCACGCCCGCCGTCAGCGCGGCCCCGACCATTCCGAACACGACCCCGCCCAATATCGACTTCCAGTTCCAGTTGTTATTCGCGATCAACGACGCCGCGGCGCCCATCACCGCGTTGACCCCGGCCACCGCCGCGCCCGCCACAATCACGGCGTTGCGCGTGCGGTAGCGCTGCACGCTGTAAATCGCGACCACCGACCCGGCGAACGCGAAGGCCGAGATCGCCAGGTCGTGCGGCGAGATGAATCCGACCAACAGCGCGCTCATTAGCGCGGCGACCAGCGCGACCTGCGCCCCGATCAGCAGCGACAGCGCCAGGGCGCAGGCGGCGAACGGAATCGCGAACTGAAGTTCGAAGAATCCGCCGAGGCCGCCGGTCTCGGGCCGCGCGCTCAACACCGACGCGCCGAACATCCCGACGCGCGCAAGAAGCGTCTGAAACATCAACGCCGACGACGCGACCCAGAAGGCGGTGCGCGGCCCCAAACGCGACGACTGGCTGGTTACAGCCGACTTATAAAGCGCGAAGAACATCATCCCCACCAGCGCCAGCAACCCTATCAACCGCTTCGGCTGTCGCTCGGCGAGCTGGTACTGACGCACTCTCTCGATCAGCGGCTGTTTTTCGGCCGTCACCGTCTCGCCCGCGTGCAACAAGACCGGGTTGCGCTTGAGTTGCTCGGCCAGATCATCATCTCCCACGTCGTCTTTCACGATCAATTCCACGGGCGCGACCACGTCGTGCTCGGCGACGTCGCCCACGCGGTAATCCGCCATTATTGAAATCGGGAAATTCGAGACGAGGAGAGTCGTCAGGGCCGAGAGGAGGGAAACAAATATAAAGAAACGAATCCTCTGGGGGATTCGATGAAATTGCGTGGTAAATCGCCGCTCCGCTCTCTGCGGTAAATGTTCAAGGCGCGACAACCACGACCATTGTCTTTTTTTACTCATGGCGTTTATGGCGCTCGCCCGCCCGGGGAATCGGGAGCGCTACAAGGCGGGGGCAGCGCCACACTCAAGGGGCAAATTATATCACGGCGCCGGTTAGTGCAATCAATTGAGGCTACGCCTCTTGTTTGGCGATCGCCGCTTGCCGCTCCACCATCGCCGAACGCAGCATTGAGATGGCGGTGTAAACAACCACTATCACAACAAGCCATCGCACATACTTAAGTTCAAGTTTCTGGACTATCTTTGCGGCGATAATCACTGCCGGGATACCGCCCAGAGCCAGACCTATCGTCGCCAGCAAATCGAATTTTTTCTTCCGGATGAATTCCGCGCTGCCGACCGGCATCAGAAACGCGCACGACCCCATCATGATCGGGAAAGCGGTGGTCTCCACCATTCCGAGAAAGCTGATCAGGATCAAACACGGCGCGTAGAGACCGATGCCCAGCGACATCAATGCCCCCAGAATGAAATTCCCCGCGAGACCGATTGCCAGCCGTAAACCTTCCAGCCCATATGTGCCCGCGCCCTGGGGAGCGATGCCGAATATCTTCAGCAGTAGCAACACTGCCGCGGCCAGGAGCGCAAACCCCATCCCGATTTGCACATTGCGGCGCGACCAGCCGGAAACTACTCCGGCGCCGAGCCAGGCGCCGAGCACCGCCGCTCCGATCATCAGGATCAAGGTCTTCATATCAACTTTGAGGATGGCTATGTAGATAAACGCCTGCGCGATCGTCGGAAGCGTGTGTCCGACGTTGAGCGTGCCGGGGATCACTTCGTCTTTGACCAGTTTCAGGAACTTGAAAAAAGACGTGGTCGTCGCGAACGACCCGATGCCCAGCGTGTCGAAGAAGTTCGTAACGAAGCCGATGCCCAACATAATCGGCCATTCGCCGACTCGTTCACGCCGAATGGCGGAAAGCCATGTGAAAAGATAGAAGGCGGCAAAGCCGCCGAGCGCGATGAAGAGCCAGGTTTTGACGTCAAACATGGCGCATATGCTATGCGAGTTGGCCGAAAATGCAAGCCGCGCGCCAACAAAAGAAGGCCGAGAGAGGCGTAAGATAAATTTGAGCCAAAACAAACCCCGCGCTTTTCAAGTCGATATGGCGCCCTGCCGAGCCAGCCGCAATTCCAGGTGTCGCTTCACGTCGGACCATTCGCCGGCAAGTATGCTGTAGAAAACTGTGTCGCGCGCCGTGCCGTCGCGGCGCGGCGCATGATGCCTGATGACGCCGTCTTTCTTCGCGCCCAACGCCTCAATCGCCCGCTGCGAAGCCAGATTGAAAATGTCAGTCCGCAAGCCGACCACCTTGCAACCCAACGTATCGAAGGCATGGCCCAGCAACAACAGTTTGCAGGCCGTGTTCACGTGGCTGCGCTGCCAGCGCCTGGCGTACCACGTATAACCGATTTCGACGCGATCGATTGCCGGCGCGATGTCGTGGTAGCGCGTGCTACCGATGACTTGGCCTGTGGTCAACTCGCGCACCGCCCACGGAAGCATATGCCCCTCCTGCTGACCGGCGAGCGCTTTGAGAATGTACGCCTCTGTCTGACCTGGCTCCGGAACGGCCGTGAACCACAGCTCCCAAAGTTTGCCATCGGCCGCGGCGGCCGCCAGATCGTCGTGATGCTCGTGGGTCAGAGGCTCCAGCCGAACTCCGAATCCTTCAAGGTTAACAGGTTGAACTATGATCACTCTAGCGTTCTCCTTTTCTGCGACTTTCTATTCCCTCGCGCCACGACTTAAAGCCCGTCGCGCGTCAGCGAAGGTCAATCGCCCCGTCCAGTTTTTTCTCCATTGTAAAGAGCGGCGTCCCGAACAGATTGTCGGGGCCGTCTTCGTTACGAACGAAACCACACTTTTCGTAAAGCCGTATCGCGCCGATGAGAAAAGGCGTGGTGCTGAGATATAGCCGCTTGAACCCGCCTTCAGTCGCGTACTCTTCTATCCGCTTCATCAACTCGCGCCCGATTCCGCTTCCTCGCACGACCGGGTCAACCGCCATACCCCGAACGTAGAGGGCGTCGCCTTTTGGGGCGACCGACACAGTTCCAACCACCACGGCGCCTTGCAACGCCACCCAGATCGGACCTTCACTCAGGCGGATGCGAATCCGTCCGGGGGAGGAGATTGTGGCCGCAAACGCTTCGGGCGTGTAGAGAGGCTCGAACTCCAGGAACGCCCTGTGGAGCGTCGAGGCGATGGCGGGGACGTCATCCGGAACCGCTGTTCGTATCCGCATAATTATGAACCGTGATCACTATCTACAGCGTTTTTCATATGGATGAATAGCCACAGAGGCCACAGAGAACACAGAGAAGTAGTGAAATACCTCTGTGGCCTCTGTGTGCTCTGTGGCTAACAGTCCGCATACATCTGAAAACCGATATAGCGCCCTACTTTTCCATGACTTTTATTTTGTCCAAAGCCTCTTTTTCACCGCAATACTCCTGAAACGAATAGAACGATTTCTTACCAGAGAACGTTTGATGTATTCAGATTCCATCCTGCCAACTGATAGATTGAACAGAAAAGAGGTTAAGGAAATGCAAAACCCGTCCCGCAAAGGCGCCGCCAGACTAATCGTCGGGTATGCCGCTATCGCTTTCTGCCTGCCGTATCTCGCCCTCAAGATCGCCTGGATTTCCGGGGCGCCGATCGGAATGCTCGACAAGAGTACGGTCGCCGAGCCAAGCATGCTCGCGCTCAACATCCTTAGCTTCTGCATGGATGTGGTAGCCGTACTGCTCGCCCTGACGTTCACCCACGGTTGGGGATTGCGCGCGCCCGCCGGGCCGACGTTGTTCCCGATGTGGGTGGGAACTGGCTTCCTGGCGCCGATTGCGGTGGCCTGGCCCATTATCGTCCTGGCGGTAATGCTGGGGCTGGGTTCCGGCCAGCGAGCGTCCTCAGCCCCCGCGCTGCTCGAGCCGTGGGTACCCAAGATGGTTTACACATTGTTCGTCGGCCAGTGGTTGACCTTGATGACGGCGTTCATCCTGTACGCGCGCGCGCGCTGGGGGGCGCTCCTGCGGGCGCAAATCGGCGAAGATCAACCGCCTCGTCCGGCCATCGCGCTGCTTGGCAATGCGGCGTCGGTGGTCGCGGCGGCAGCCGGGTCGCTGCATCTGCTCTGGGCGGGCGGAGCGCCTCTCGGTCTCTCGCCACTCCTGTTGCAGAGTAGAGACGTGAATTTCTACCTGCTCCACGCTACTTTCGGCTTGGCGGCGCTCGGCGCCGCTGCGGGAATCGTCCTGTTGGTAAACCGGCGCGGGCGGTGGCCTCTCTGGGTTCCGTTGAGCCTGGCGTGGACCGGATCAGGCGCCATGTTTTCCTGGGGCTCGTGGCTTTTACTGGCCGTTGTGTCGCCGTTCTCCCGCGGCTTTACCTCATGGCTACTCACGGCCAATAACGTCATCAAGATAGGCGCCGGTTTACTGATCGGAGCGCTGATCGGCTCGCTTGTCGCGGCGCAGGCCCGCAGCGGGTTCTCAGAGGTAGCGCGACCGCAAGATTCCCACGTGATGCAATTCATGCCCGGCGATGATGTAAGCGATGGCGCGCACGCTTAGATTGTTGTCGCTCGCTACGCCGAGCCGCAGAGACGAATCGCCGTCCAGGCTCTTGAACAGGCAGACGTTCGACTTGCGCGTGTGTTCGAACTCCTCGGCCAGATCGGCCAGGGAGCGCGAGCCGAAGCCGGCGTTGGCCACGAAACCGTTCTCGTCGAAGCCGGGGAGCGGCGTCGCGTCGTTGCGCGCGAAGCGCAGGGCGCGGTAAGTGAAGATGCGTTCGACGTCGATCAGATGGCCGATCACTTCTTTGACGCTCCACTTGCCCGGGGCGTAGCGAAGATCGCCCTGGGCCGCGCTCAGGCCGCGGATCAGGCTCAGCGTGCTTTCGATCTGAAGCCCGAGCGTCTCGACGATCTCTCCCTCGGGCACGAGCGAGATGTATTTCTCGAAGTACGGCGCGTATTCGGTCGAATCCGGTTTATTCATAATCTTTACATCCTTTCTGTGTGAGTTCGTGTTGGTTCGAACGCTTCGCCTGCGCAACCCTTATGCGCCGTTCAAGCGAAGATTTCATATCGGGATTGAGCGCGAGGCACTGCGCGAAATCGGCGTCGGCCTCGGCCGTCCTGCCCATCCGCAGCCAGAGCAACCCGCGATTGGCGTAGACCTCCGCGAAGCGCGGATTGAGCGCGAGCGCCCGGTTGTAATCGGCGATGGCGTCGTCGTAATCGCCTTTCGCATAGCGAGCGTTCGCGCGATTGTTGTAGCTCTCAGGGCCACTCGGGTTCAATTCGATGGCGCGGGTGTGGTCGGCGATCGCGCCGTCGAAATCTCCCCGCGCAAAACGCAGGTTTCCGCGGTTGCCGTACGCGGAGGCGTATCGCGGATCGAGTTTGATGGCGCGATTGAAGTCAGAGAACGCCCCTTCGTGGTCTTCTATGGCGACGCGCGCATACCCGCGGTTGTTATAGGCCGCAACGTACTTTTTATCGCTCTCGATGGCGCGATCGAAATCGGCGATGGCCCCCTTATAATCGCTCCGACGAATTTTGACGAAGGCGCGATTGTAGTAAGCGCGGGCGAAGCGCGGGTTGAGTTCGAGCGCGCGGTTGAAATCGCCGAGCGCTGCCTCCTCCTCGCCAATTTCCATAAACACGTAGCCGCGGTCGTTGTAAGCGGCGGCCTGGCGCGGATCGAGTTCGATGGCGCGATTGAGATCGTCAAGCGTCGATTCGACTTCTCCCTTAGCGAGACGGGCGCGGGCGCGGGCGTAATAGGCCCGCGCGAAGCGCGGGTTGAAAGTGATGGCGATGCCGTAATCGGCGATGGCGCGATCGAGATCTCCTCGCGCATGCCACTCACTGCCCCGCGCAAAGTATGAAGCCGCTGATTCCGCGCGCGAAGACTGGGCGCGGACCGCCGTTGTAGACGCGAGCAAAAGCCACGCCGCGCCGAAACACAGCCCGACGCCCTTCAGCAAACTACGATTGCTGAACAAAATTTCCCTCCTTCTCCCTCGAAAATAGTGTGCAGTGGATAGTGGGTAGTGGGCAGTGACAAGGTTAAAACCACACACTGCCCACTGCCCACTGCCCACTTTTTTTATGGCAACTTCTCGCGCAGCCGGCGAATTTGATCGGCGTGGCCGTGCGCGTGCGTGGCGTAAATCCGCAGCCAGTCTTCGGCCGTGTACCGCCCGCTTTCGGTGTGCGTCCCTTCGCGCCGCCAGTCTTCTTCGGTCATTCGCTCAAGCAATTGCGCCGTGGTCGCCCGCGCGGCGCGGAACGCTTCGAGCGCTGGCGCGATGTCGCGCTCGTTGTACCGGAGCCTCGTCGCATACTGATCCTGGTCATAGCCATGGATGACCGGATTGTCTTCGACCAGCAAGATCCTCAGCCTGATCGCGCTTGTCATCTCGCTGTCGGCCAGGTGCTGGACGATCTCGGCGGCGCTCCATTTGCCGGGAATCAAATTCGCGGTCAATTTGTCTTTCGGAAATCCTACAAGCGCGCCGGCGACTTCGTCGTAGCCGGCGGCGTATTTGGCGATCAGATCTTTTCTATCGGCTTGTGTCATTGCTGCTTCCCTTTGGAGGTTTGTTCGATCTCAGATGGCTCTCCATCTTCGTACATCACCCAGCGATCCCGGGGACGGACGAGGAGCGGAGTAAGCTGGCGGATCGTTTCGGAGTCCTTGTATTTTTCCCGAACGCCGTCCGCATCGGCGCGGCTCCGCCACTTGCCGAGAACGATGATGTGTCCGGGCGCGTCTTGGTCGATAAAAATTTGATGCGACACATAGCCTTCAAAGCCACGCATGTCAGACCACACTTTACGCGTGAGACTGAGTCCCTCCTTTTCTGAACCGGGCTTGAGCCAGGTTTCCCAAATAACTGTGGCCATCTATTTCCTCCTTCTCTCCACATTCCTCGACTCATGGCGTCGATTCGCACAACAACCTGCGCGCGACTCCGAAATACCACCTTACTCCGCCGCGTCTGTAGTTCGCTTCGGGCGGCCGGCCTCACAGGTTGTCGCGGGGTCGGAGCGTATAAAGTCCGCCGTCCAGTTCGTCTCCCACACGCGGTTATCATACGAAAACGCTTGCTCCCAATGGGCATGATCGCGGTCAAGCTTATCCCACGTGTAGCGGACTTTCACGGGGCGACCATTGTCATGGTCCTCGCCGTAGAAGGCGCCGTGATTGCCGTCGAAGCCCCCGACCACCGGCGGTTCCAACCTCCCACTGGCGCTACTTACCCAATAGATCGACCACTGGCGCTTTTCCAGATCGAAAGTGCGCAGTGTCAGTCCCGCCCAGCCCTTCGTCGGGAAATAGAGTTCATCCACCGTGGCCATGCCGCCGAGGTAGGGGGACATGCACAGAGTGGCGGGAAATTCTTCCCATTCGGCGCTGCCGACTCCGCGCGTTTTCAAGCGGCGCTGGCGTGTCGTCCACCCGCCTGCGAAGTAGTCAAAGTCATGCGCGTCGCCGCCGCGCGTCGTCGTATAACCCGGAGGAGACGACGCTTCCGACTTCTCAACGCGCGCCGCGCCCGGGCCGGCGCACGACGCGATCGATAGCGCGAGAAGAATGGTCGAAGTCAGCTTGGACAAATCTTTGAATATTTGAGTCATTGAAAAGTCTCCTGCGGGACCCGACAATAAAATCAAGGTTGACCGACCCGGCGCGCCCATTCCCCACCTCATTTTGTGTAATGGTCGGCGCCAAGAAAATGTAGTGACACGTAAGGCTCATCTCCGACCACCCAACTGTCATGCGGAAGTGGCGGGATATGGAAAAGATCGCCGGGCGACATTTCGATCACCCTCCCGTCACTCATCGCGGCGACCGCGCGGCCTGAAACGACCATCCCCACATGCTCGACATCGCAAAGCGGCGCGCCCGCGATAGGAGCTACGTGTTCGGACCACTTCCATCCGGGATCGTAACTTGCGCGCCCGATCGTCATTCCGCCGATTCTGACGACGTCGAACCGGCCTTTCTCAAACACGCGGGTCTCGTCCGGTTTTTCAAATCGCTTTAGAACGACTTCTAGCACTCCCCCCTCCTTCCCGATTGCGCGCGAGAGGATTCGAAACCTCGCTAAGCCATTGGGTTAAGTTAAATAAGTCGGGCAATTTTCCGTCGGGCCTTCAATTGAGACGGTCTTCTCTTCTCTAATAGCTTCTGAATTTTGCGAAGTAATCAGGACAACTGAGCCGACAATCACACCCGCCCCGAGCAGCGTTCGCCCGGTGAAGGATTCGCCCGCGATCGCCCAGCCCAATATCACCGCTATCACCGGATTGACGTAAGCGTAAGTCGCAACCATTGCCGGGCGCGCGTTTTTGAGCAACCAACTGTAAGCCGTAAAACCGATCAGCGAACCGAATACCAATAAATATGCGAACGCGAACCACGAATTGCGGGAAACATCGCCAATCTCAAAGCCGGTCCATTCGCCCATCAACGTTCCGACTAAAAGCATCGCCGAACCGCCCGCGAGCATTTGCATCCCCGAAGCCAGAATCGGTGATTTCGACGCCCGTGCGCGCACCCCGTAAATCGAACCTGTCGCCCAACATAACCCAGCCGCGATGACTAGAATCATGCCGAAAAGATGATTGGCGTCACTCCCGGCCTGGACGGCGCCGCCGTCCATCAATAAATAAACTCCGACGAAACCGATCAACAGACCGAGCGCCACCCTCCAATCCGGACGCGCCCCCTTCAACCAGAGCCAGCTTAATAGCACGACCCAAAATGGTTCGGTGGCCACAAGCAAAGCCGCAAGACCTGATGTGATGTGATGTTCAGCTACAACTACGCCGCCGACCCCCCCTAAAAACAGAAGAGTCCCGACGACGGCGCTTGACCTCCATTGCGCGAGAGTCGGTTTCTCGTAGTCTTTTGAAAATCTCCCCACAATGAAAAGTGTCGCGCCCGCCAGTAAGTACCGCGCCCCGGCGCTGATAAATGGCGGCAATGTTTCAATCACATATTTGATCGCCAGGTACGTTGACCCCCAGAGGAGGTAAATCGCCGCAAAGGCCACAATCAATAAAACTACGCTGCATTTCGGATCAATTTCCGCAATTCCTTTTTCTCGCACTCACTTCTCCTGATTGACTCAGTGATCATTTTCTGATGACGTCGTGTGCCTTTCTCAAACAGGCCGGTCTAGTCCGGACTTTCAAATCGCCTCAGAACTACTTCTAACACTTCTCCCCCCTTCCCGAATTCGCGCGCGGTTGAGCGATTCGACCAACGCGTCCACATCCGCGGCGTTCGTGAGATAGCTCGTGACGCAGGCCCGAAGAACAGTTCTGTCGTCATCGCCGATGCGCGCGACCGAAAGCCAGGCCTCGCCCGAATCGACAACAGATTTGCAAACCGCCTCGAGGTACTCGGTGGACGCGCCTTCCCACAGCGCGCGGTCGACGAAACAAACGACGGGCAACGGCGTACGGTTGACCACGCCCCAGCCGGAATCCCGAAGCCCCTGCCGCAAACGGTCGCCCATCGCGGTCTGATGTCGAATCGCTTCGGCGTACCCACCCCAGCCGGCGACCAGCAGCGACATAAAGACCTTCAGTCCGATGAACCGCCGCGACCATTGAATCGAGTGTGTGAACGGATCAACGACTTCAAGCCCCGCCGCGTCGCGCGGCATATAACTTGTCGCCACGCCGAACGCCCGTTTGAGAATTGCGGGATGGCGAGTCAAATAAAGCCCCGCGCCCATCGGCGCGGAGAGCCATTTATGCGCGTCGAACGTGATCGAATCGGCCTTCTCGATTCCGCCGAGCGCCGAGCGCAACTCGGGGACGAACGCGGCCGCCCCTCCCCAGGCGGCGTCGACGTGAAACCAGGCGCCCTCCCGTGAAGCGACTTCGGCCAACTCGCTAACCGGATCAATGACGCCGGCGCCGGTCGTTCCCGCGGTCGCAACGATCATCAACGGCCTGAACCCCTCAGCCCTGTCCCGCTTGACGCGATCGGCCAGCGCGCCGACGTCAATCCGCAGATCGTCATCGACCGGGATCTCACGCACAGCCGCCGCGCCGAGTCCGCTGGCGCGAGCCGCTTTCAAAAAGGAATTATGGCCCTGCGACGAGATGTAGAAGACCGGTTGGGCCGCCAACGCGCGCAGTCCGCGTTCGCCGAATTCGGGAAACGCGATTGCCAGCGCGGTCAGCAGCGCCGTATGGTTCGCCTCCGAACCGCCGGACGTGAAGACGCCGTCGGCGACTGATAGGTCGTAGCCGAACTTTTGTCCGAACGCGCGGACAAGATGTCGTTCGATCTCCGCCGCGAACGGGCTGTGGCTCCACGCGGCGAGCTGCGGATTGAAGGCTGCCACCAAGGCGTCAGCGGCGATCCCCATCGTCGCCGAGGCCGGATTGAAAAGCCCGAAATAACGCGGATGCCTGGTGTGTACCTGAAACCGCCACATCGCGTCGGCGACGAAATCCAGCGCCTCAACCGCGCCCATCGGCTCGGCGAAATCGCGCCCGGCTAATACCCCGCGAATCTTTTCGACGTCGAGTTCGGGCGCGACCCGCGCCGAATCGACCTTCGTAAGGTAATCCTCGATAACTTCAATCAAACACCGCCACAACTCTTCGCGCGTCTGATCATTCAAAATCAACATCCCTCGTCAAACCTCTTTCCGCCGCCATCGCATTCGAAAAATTCGATTGAGTAACGCGCCGTTTTTCTACCACAACATGGCGCGACCGTCTGGCGGTTTTCGGACATGTAGTCAAATCCCCTCTTCAGCCAACCATCGCAGACGCGAGCGGCGGGTAGGATCCAGGATCACCAGTTCTGGCGCCCCTCTGAGCAGGCCCGTAGCCGAAAGCGATTGTGAGGACCGTTCCGCCAGCGGAGTAAATTGGGTCTCCAACGCCTGGTTGTCTTTGACAATCCCGAGCCACACGAGGTAAGGGCCGTCCGTTCGCACCGGCAATTGGGGGAAGTTATTTGGCGCGTCGAGCGTGACCAGAACGCCGGCCTCACGCGCGGCCGCGGCCCGGTAGCCGGCGAACGTGGCCTCCGCCTGTTGGGCGAAAGCATCGACACTGTTTGCCTTGACGGCGAATATCTGCGCGACCAAGACGCCCTGGGCGCCCTTTCTTTCCGCGACCGGGTCGACAGACGGAAGAACGGTGACGCCTCGTTCAGGACTCAGCGGGCGCAGCAACAAAACATTGTTAGAGTCGACCATGAGGCTGTTCATAGTGAACGCATGTTCCCTCCACAATGGGCCGTAATAAAAACCTGCGTTGACTATGGCGCGGGCGTCAGTGTTCTTAAAACCTCTCATCCATGTAAACCCGACCGGATTTTTGCGTTCGAAGAATTGCCCGAACACCATCGCGCCCATCTGCTGAAAGGCTTCGGGAAAATAGCTTTCAAAATATTCGGCGAAGCGCTCCCTCTCGCCCTCCTTAACCGTATAGCGGCGGAATTCGATGACCTGAAAATCCTTCAGGTGTTTTACGCGATCCATAGCCTTGTTCCCCGAATTCTGACCAGTCTGAGCGAATGTCGCGGCGCCGACCGTAATCAGTAGAATCATCGTTAGAAATCGAATCATCGGTAACCTCCTACGCTTCAACCGTACAGGTCGGGGAGTGGCGGCGCCTGCCCCGCGGGAGCCCGCCATGGCAAACTGTTTATGGTTACTTTCGCGCTTAGCGCGTAACGGGCGTCTCCTGATTGGTTGTCCTGGAATATTGCGTGACGTAAGCCGGCGGACAGAAACCCGCCGATAATAGCAGATCGTCTACAGGCGAGCCGGCCGTGATTCGCAGCGGCAATTCGCCCGCCCACACGGGGAGCGCCATGTCTTCTTCGTCGTCTTTCGGCGGCCCCGTGCGGACCTTCGCGGAGACCTCGACCAGCGGCAGCGCCAGCACGGAGGTCCCCTTCAATTCCTGTTCGCTCGGCTCGCGCACGTCATCCCAACGCCCCGGAATGACGTGTTCCGTGAACGCCCTGAGCGCGGTCAATTTCTCTTCGGCCGCCTCGACCATCGTCGCGGCTCCAAGAATCACCACCGAACGGTAATTGATCGAATGGTGAAAGGCCGAACGCGCCAGAACGAGTCCGTCGACCAACGTGACGGTAACGCATACCGGAATGCCGCCCCCAGAGGCCCGCAAGGTCCGGCTCGCCGCCGAGCCGTGGATGTAAAGTTTGTCGCCGACGCGCCCGTAAGCCGTCGGAATGACGAAAGGCTGCCCGTCGATGGCGAACCCGACGTGGCAAACGAAGCCTTCGTCCAAAATCTTGTAAACCACCTCACGGTCGTAAAACGCGCGCTCCGGCAATCGCTTCAGCGCGGTCCGCTCCGTGGGCGCGAAACTTTCCATTGACATTCTCCCCTTGTTGTCTTGATCGGGGTGAAAAATAACTTTTTAAGTGGACTTGTACAAGCTCCACTTTTGCGTTTTAATACCAGTCCACTTTCCGTGATAGTGGGCAGTGGGCAGTGGGTGGTGGGTAGTGAAGAAATCAATACTGTCCACTGCCCACTACCCACTACCCACTACCCACTACCCACTGCCCACTGCCCACTATTTTCCGAGGGTCAAAAATGGACTTGGCAATCACACTCGATCAACGCTCCGCGACGCCGCTGCACAAACAGCTCTACGACGAGTTGCGCAGGGCGATTCTCACGGGCCGTCTGAAACCGGGCGAGCGCGTGCCTTCGACGCGCGGCCTGTCGCAATCGCTCGGCGTTTCGCGGGCCACGGTCACGCAGAGTTACGAGCAGCTTCTGAGCGAGGGCTATCTGCGCGCCTCCACCGGTTCGGGGACGTTCGTCGGCTGCGAGTTACCCGACGAATTGTTGAAGACCAAGCCGGTCGAAAAATCCCGCGCCCCGGCGAAGCCACAGGAGGCGACGCGCCGGATCGAACTTTCGCGCTACGGCTCAAGCATCGCGGATTCCACCCCCTTCGAGCCGCCCGAACCCGAAGCGCCGATAAATTTCAGAACGGGCCGCCCCGCGCTAGACGAATTTCCTTTGCAGCAGTGGCGGCGGCTATTGCTCAAACACTACCGCGCGAAGGACGGCTCGGCGCTCGACGTGAATGATTGCTCGATGCTCGATTACGCCGACAGCTCGCAGGGCTACAAGCCGCTGCGCGAGGCGATCGCCGGTTATCTCAGACATGCGCGCGCCGTCAAATGCGACGCCGATCAGGTGATCATCGTGAACGGGGCGCAGCAGGCGCTCGACCTGATCGCTAAGCTTCTGATTGACCGCGGCGATCAGGTAGCCATCGAGAACCCCGGGTATCTGGGCGCCCGGCGGGTGTTCCTGGCGCACGGGGCCGAACTGCTGCCCGCGCCGGTCGACGAATCGGGGATCGTCGTTGAAGCGCTGACCTCAAAGTCGAAAGGCGGATTGAAATTGGTCTGCGTCACGCCGTCGCATCAGTTCCCCACCGGCGTGACGCTGACATTGCCGCGCAGGCTGGATTTGCTGTGTTGGGCCGAAAAGACCGGGGTGATTATCGTCGAGGATGATTACGACAGCGAGTTCCGCTTCAGCTCGCGCCCCATTCCGTCCCTGCAGGGGTTGGCCGACGGAGACTCGGTGATCTACGTCGGCACGTTCTCAAAAGTACTCTTCCCTTCGCTGCGCGTAGGCTATCTGGTCGCGGCCCCGTCGCTGGCGCGCGTCTTCGCGCGCGCGAAATGGCTGGCCGACCGGCAGACGCCGACGATCGAGCAGCGGGTGCTGGCCGATTTCATCAATGAAGGCCATCTGGAGCGCCACCTGCGTCGGATGCGGACGCTTTACGGCGCCCGGCGTCAAACGCTCGTCCGCGCGTTCGAAACCCATTTCGGAGACCGCGTCACGATTCTGGGCGGGAATGCGGGGATGCATCTCATGATCAGGCTCCGCTCCGGGCTGGACGACGATGAAATCGAGCGCCGAGCCCGCGCCTCCGGCGTCGGGCTGGTCGGCGCGCGGCTATATTACATGGGCGGAGAGTGCCCGAATAATATGGGTGAATTCGTGCTGGGCTACGCCGGGCTGAGCGAACGCCGTATTCGGGAGGGAGTGCGCCGCCTGGCGAAGATTTTGAAATGACCCGAAAAGCCTTGCCTGTAAAACTAAATTGAGTAGTATTTATGCGGGTGTCTGCAGACAATCGGGCGGAAGGGACACTCCAATAACCGATTCACCGTATTACGAAACGTCAAAATCACATCCGCATGATCATCATCCCAGCCATTGATTTACGCGGCGGTCGCTGTGTCAGGCTCTCCCAGGGGCAGGCATCCGCTGAAACTGTATATTCCGAAAACCCCGTCAAGATCGCCAAGCGGTGGTATGACGAGGGCGCGGAGATGCTGCACGTGGTCAACCTCGACGCGGCCCTCGGCAAGGACGACACCGATAACCTGAAGGCGCTCGAACGCATCCTTTACGAGGCGCCCATCCCGGTGCAGTTCGGCGGCGGCGTCCGCACGCTCGACGACGTGCGGAGGCTCGACGAGTTGGGCGCGACGCGCATCGTCATCGGCACGACGGCGATTGAAAATCCCGTGCTCTTGCAGCACATCGTCGACGAATTCGGCTCGACCATCGTCGTCGGCATCGACGCGCGCGACGGCCTGATTGCCCTCCGGGGGTGGGAGAAGCTTTCGAACATCCAGGCCATCGAGTTCGCGCAGAAGGTGGCCGAGATGGGCGTCGAACGCGTCGTATACACTGACATCGCGCGCGACGGCATGCTCTCCGGCGTCAACATCGAGGCCACGCGCGCCATCGCCGAAGCCAGCGGGCTGAAGATTACGGCCTCGGGCGGCGTCGCCTCGCTCGACGACGTCTACGCCGTGAAAGAGCTCGAAGAATACGGCGTCGACAGCCTGATCATCGGCAAGGCCCTTTACGAGGGAATCTTCACGCTCGAAGAGGCTCTCGACGCGGCGGATGACTACGACGTAGAGTGATCATTGTTCATTTGTCATTGTTCATTTGTCATTTGTCATTGAAGAAATCGACTCAGGCAATGGCAAATGACAAATGAACAATGACAAATGAACAATGACACTCTCCTGGCGCCTCCCGCCTGATGACCGCTTGAACTTCCTACCGCCTTCGTGTTATTTGATTCGGCCTTTGCAATAAGCTGAAAAGTTCACTATGTTGAGACGCGTGCCCTTTAGTTGAAGGTCTAAGTGATGACCTAAAGGGCGCGCTGGTAATAAGTTATGTCTAAATCACTCGTAATCGTGGAATCGCCGTCGAAGGCGAAAACAATCAATAAATATCTGGGCAAGGACTTCAGGGTCATCGCCTCGGTCGGCCACATCAAGGATCTGCCGAAGAAAGGACTCGGTGTGGACGTCGAAAACAACTTCGAGCCGACATATGAAGTGATGCCCGGCAAGGAGAAGGTCGTCAGGGAGATCAAAGAGGCGGCGAAGTCGGCCGAGACGGTCTACGTCGCGACCGACCCCGACCGCGAAGGCGAGGCCATAGGCAAACACATCGCCGAGTTGATCACCGGGACGCGCGGGATGGCGCGCAAACCGATCTTCCGCGTAATGTTCAACGAGATCACGAAGAACGCGGTCAAAGACGCCTTCAATCATCCCGGCAAGATCAACGACAACCTCGTCGACGCGCAGCAGGCGCGCCGCGTGCTCGACCGCCTGGTCGGGTACAAGGTCAGCCCCCTGCTGTGGGACAAGGTCCGGCGCGGGCTTTCGGCCGGACGCGTTCAGACCGTGGCCGTGCGGCTGGTCGTCGAGCGCGAACGCGACATTCTGGCCTTCGTCAAAACCGAATACTGGTCGATCATCGCGAACCTGTCGGCGAAGCTGCCGCCGCCGTTCGACGCGCGGCTTTATAAGATCGAATCGCGGACGGTCAAGACCTCCGGCTTCGACGATGGCGTTAAGAAGACCGAGTTTCACATCAAGGACGAAGAGACGGCGAAGAGCATCCTGGCCGAACTCGAAGGCGCGCGCTACGTCGTCGCCGACGTCACGACCAGGGAGAAGAAGCGCAACCCCGTCCCCCCGTTCATCACCTCTAAGCTCCAGCAGGAGGCGTCGCGCAAACTGCGTTTTACGGCCAAGAAGACGATGCAGATCGCGCAGAGGCTGTACGAAGGCGTCGAACTCGGCAGCGAAGGCGCGGTCGGACTGATCACCTATATGCGCACCGATTCGACGCGCGTCGCCGAGAGCGCTCTCGCGGAAGTCCGCGGCTTCATCGCCAGGCAGTACGGCGAAAAATATCTGCCGGAAAAAGCGATTTATTACCGCTCGAAGAAGGGCGCGCAGGACGCGCACGAGGCGATCCGCCCGACCTCGGCCGAACGCCCGCCGGACCAGGTCGCGCCGTATCTGGAGAAAGACGAACTGGCGCTCTACCGGCTGATCTGGCAGCGATTCGTCGCGTCACAGATGATGCCCGCCGTCTTCGATCAAACCACGATCGACATCTCCGCAGGCGAGAAATACACGTTCCGCGCCACAGGCTCCGTGATCAAGTTCGACGGCTTCCTCGCTGTTTATGAAGAGGGCAAGGACGAGAAAGACGAAGACGACGAGGAGCGCGCGGCGAAATTGCCGAAGGTCGAGAAGGGCGAAGAGTTGAAGCTCAACTCGCTCACGCCGAACCAGCATTTCACCGAGCCTCCGCCGCGCTACACCGAGGCCACGCTGGTCAAGGCGCTCGAAGAGAAAGGCATCGGGCGGCCTTCGACTTACGCCTCAATCATGTCGGTCATCCAGGACCGCGAATACGTCGAGAAGGTCGAAGGCAAGTTCCGCCCCACCGAACTCGGCATGATCGTCAACGACCTGCTGGTCGAGAGTTTCGCCGAACTGTTCAACGTCCAATACACGGCGCGAATGGAGGAGGAGTTGGACGAGGTCGAAGACGGCAAGCTGACATGGACGGCGGCGTTGAAGGAGTTTTACGACAAGTTCACCGTCGACCTGAAGACCGCCCAGCATCGCATGCGCGACGTCAAGCGGCAGGAGATCCTCACGGACGAGGTCTGCGATAAGTGCGGATCGAAGATGGCGATCAAGTTCGGGCGCTTCGGCCAGTTCCTCGCATGCACGAATTATCCCGAATGCAAGAATACGCGAGAATTGGCCAAGCCGGCCGCCGCCAACGGCGAGGGCGCCGCCGAGGAGAATCCGTACGCCGACGAGACCTGCGAGAAGTGCGGCAGACCCATGGCGCTCAAGCGCGGGCGGTTCGGCCAATTTCTCGCCTGCACGGGCTACCCCGAGTGCAAGACCACGCGCAAGATCACGAAATCCGGCGTCGCGGCCGCCCCGGTGATGCTCGAAGAGAAGTGCCCGGAATGTGGATCGCAACTGGCCATAAGGCATGGCCCGTTCGGCGAATACACAGCCTGCTCGCGCTACCCGGATTGCAAATACATCAAGCGCGAGACGACGGGCGTGCCATGTCCGAAGCCCGGCTGCAAGGGCGAGATTCTGGTCAAGAAGTCGAAGCGCGGAAAAATCTTCTACGGCTGTTCAGAGTATCCGAATTGCGACTCCGTATTCTGGGACAAGCCCGTGGCCGAAGCTTGCCCGCAATGCGGCAAGCCGTTCCTGCTCGAAAAATACAACGTCAAGAAGGAAGAGACGGTCCGCTACTGCTCCGAGGAAAGCTGCGATTACAAGACCGTCAACGGCGAGCTGGCCGTGGCGAAGAAACCGGCGGCCAAGAAGAGCGTCAAACGCGCCGCGAAGACCTAGGCCGCGGAATCGTAGTGTGAAGAGTGAGCATTTTCAATTTTCCGTTTTCCGTATTACATTAGGCGCCGCCTGAGCGGATACTCCCCAATGACAAATGGCAAATGTAATATGGAAAATGGAAAACGCTTCCCGGAGGTATGTGGGAATTGAAAAGGCTTTTATTTCTATTCGTCGCCGTAATCGTCTTCTGGGCGTCGGGCATTATGTCCGGCGCCGCTCAGAATGATAACCAATCGAAAGACGCGCGCGCCGCCGTCAACAAATTCTTCCTGCTGCTCAAATCGCGATCATACCCTGCGCTCTACGAATTCCTCCCCTCAGATCTCCAGCGGCAAGTAACGCGAGAGCAGTTGGCGCTGAGCCTCATGCGCCTCGATTCATTCATCACGATCGAGCGTATGGAGGTCGGGCGCGTGCAGGCGCACGGAGATTTCGCCGTCGTCAATACGACAATATATGGAAAGCTGAAGAAACCGGTGACGGTCAATGGCGAGGAGATCAGCGAGGGCAGAGTCTCGGCGCAGCAGTTCCTGTTCCGGGAGGGCGGCCATTGGAAAGTGGTCACCGCCGACAACCGAACGCAATCCTATTTCCTCAAACGCAACGCCGAATTCAGCAAACAGTTTCAGCTCGCCCAGCCGAGGTTCGAGTTCAAACAGAAAGACAAGTGGACGGCGCTGGGCAAAGCAATGAAACCACAGTGATAACAGTGGGTAGTGGGTAGTGGGTAGTGATTGGCGCCTTCGCTCTTTGACCAACCACTACCCACTATCCACTACCCGCTACCTTGTCTTTACCCACATTTTGACGCGTTCTTAGCCCGCGGATGCGGGCGGCAGAATAGAGCCTGGGGTGGAGCGTAGCGGAACCCCAGGTACGATCAGGATTTATCGCACAAGCCCGCGAAGCGGGCGACAGCCATTGGCTCAATCTCAATGATGATGAAATGGCGCATGACAAAAAGCTGCCGCCCGCTCCGCGGGCTTGATGCGTATTTACGCCGTATACCTGGGGTTCCGCTGACGCTCCACCCCAGGCTCTATTCTGCCGCCCGCATCCGCGGGCTAAGAACGCGTCAAAATGTGGGTAAAGACAAGGCTTTATCCTGCCGCCCACATCTGCGGGCTGAGAACGCGTCAAAGTGTGGGTAATGACAAGGCTCTACGCTAACGCCCGCATTCGCGGGCCAGGGGCGGCGCCGATTGTTGTATTTATTTTTCGAAGACCATAAAACCATTGCGGTTCACATTGAGGGTTTCGAAGATATGGGTTTGCGCGCTGGTTGTTAGCGCGCTGGGACTGTCCGGATCGGCGCAGCGGAAGAGCGTCGAACAGGGAGTGGCGGCGCAGAAATGGCGTGGCGTTCATCTGCTCAACTACAACAATGACTCCGATCTGGAGAGGCTGGCGGGCGATCTGCCGAAGTTGGCCGAGATGGGGATCAACTTCGTCATCCTGGAAGTCGATTACCACTTCGAGTTCCAGTCCCATCCGGAGCTTCGACAGGGCGATAAGCAAATCACCAAAGCCGGCGCGCGAAAATTCGCCGAAGCCTGCCGCCGGCTCGGCGTCCGCCTTATCCCCGAATTCCAGTGCGTCGGGCATCAGTCCTGGGCGAAGGAGACCTTTCCGCTGCTGACCAAGTATCCGCAGTTCGACCTGACGCCCGGAGCCTTCCCGAGCAACGAAGGCCTCTATTGCCGCGAGTGGGACATCAACAACCCGGAAGTTTACAAAATCGTCTTCAAGCTGATGGACGAAATCATTGATGCGTTCAAGTCCGACGCTTTTCACATCGGCGCGGACGAAGTGTTTCTGCTCGGCTCGGACAAATCGCCCTCCACCAAAGGTCAGGACCCGGCGAAACTCTACGCGAAGGCGATCAATGACGTCTACGATCATCTCGTCAAAAAGCGCAAAGTCGAAATGCTGATGTGGGGTGACCGGCTGATCGACGCGAACAGGTTCAACTGGGGCGAGTGGGAAGCGTCCAAGAACGGCACGGCGCCGGCCGTTGATATGATTCCGAAGGACATCATTATCTGCCCCTGGCATTACGAGCCGATGGAGGGCGGTTACCCGTCAATCCCGATGTTCATCGAGAAAGGTTTCAGAGTGCTGCCCACGAGCTGGAGCAAACCCGAAGCGATGAAGATGTTGGTCGAATATAGCTACAAGCAGAAATCGCCGAAGATGCTCGGCCATCTGTTCACGATCTGGAGCAGGCCGCGCGGGCCGCTGCCCGAATACCCGCCGATGGTCGAAGGGCTGAAATTGCTCAAGGCGCTGGATGGCCACTAAATCAGACTGGAAGATCTCGCCGATTTCATTCGTGGTAGTGGATGGCGTTGGTGTCAAGTATTGACCACAAATCAACTTGTGTTCATTTGCTTACGGCGCCGGGCGGCCTGGGCATACGCCAATTCGACAGCGATTGTGTGTAAGTTTCCCGAGCCTTCTCTCTTTCGCCGATGGCGGAATAGACGGCGGCGAGTTGCGCGAGCGCGTTGTTTTCGCGCCGGCGGTCTTTCAATTCCCGCCAGAGGGCGACGGATTGTTCCAGGCTCTCGCGCGCCTTCGCCTTGTCGCCGAGCGCGAGTTGTATCTCGCCGGAGCTCGCGAGCGTTCCGGCCAGCCGCGTCTTGTCGCCCAGGTCACGACAGATCGTCAGGCTTTGCTGGTAGAAATCGAGCGCCGGGGTCAATTCGCCGAGCGCTTGATGAACGAAGCCCAGGTTGCTGAGAGTTATCGCCACGCCACGCCTGTCGCCAATGAGCCGGCGCAGTTCCAGCGCCCGCGAAAACGCCTCGGCCGCCCGCCGCAAATCTCCGGAATCAACGTATAGCCCGGCCATGCTGCTGAGCGTCGCCGCTTCACCGCGTTTATCGCCGGTCAAACGGCGTAGCGGCAGAGCCTCCTCGTAAAATTTCAAAGCCTGTTGCGGAGAGCCGAGGCCGGCGTAAATATTGCCGACGTCGTTCAGGGTCGTGGCGACGTTGCGGTTGTCATTGATCTTGCGCCAGAGGGGCAGCGATTGCATATGAAAATCGAGCGCGCGTTGACTCTGTCCCTGCGCGAGGGCGACGTAGGCCATGTTGCTGAGCGTCACGGCTTCGCCGCGCTTGTCGCCCGCCGCGCGCCATAGCGTCAGTGATTGTTGGAATAGCTCAACGGCCTGATCAAATTGACCGGCGCGCGTGGCGAGTCCTCCCAGGCTGTTGAGCGTCGACGCCTCGCCCTGCTGGTCCTTCGCGGCTCGCCACATCGCCAGCGCCTTCTTATACTGCTCGACCGCCTGTTGCGGCTGTCCCTGGTCCTCGTAAATTTTGCCCAGGTTGAACGTCGCCGACGCCGCGTGACTTTCATCGCCGAAGATTCGCAGCGTGCCCGAAGCCTGGACGATCAGGCGGGCTTGCTCGAAGAGGCGCTGCGCCTCTTGTTTGTCGCCCAGGGAATTATGGATGCGCCCGAGCTGCGTGAGCGTGCCCACTTCACTCTGGCGGTCGTTCGCCGCGCGCCAGAGTGGGAGCGCCTGTTTGTAGTAATTGATAGCCTGCCGGCGGTCGCCGAGCGAGTCGGCGATCGCCGCGAGTTGGTTGAGCGTATACGCGATCTCGCCAGGCTCGGCGGCTTTGCCGGCGGAATGCAGCAGCCGGAGCGCCTCCTCGTATTTCGACATCGCGGCGCGCAGAGATTCAATCGCGCCGGTCGCGCGCAGATCTTCGGCCTCGCCCCACAGCTTTTTGACCTCGCTCCGGCTCTGGCCGGGCGTCATTGGAGCACGGCCCGATTTCGGACCGGCCCCGGGATCGGTGTCTGACATCGGCGACAAGTTCGGTCGGGATGAGCGATCGCCCGAACCTCCGGCTTTAGATGAGGCGGGCGATGAGGCAGGAGGCGTTTCGCGCCCTGTGAGCGGCGGCGATGTCGGGCGATCCTGCGCCGCGGCGGAAGCATAAAGGGCAAAAAGGACAAATAGGGCAAGAAGGGAGTGGGGAATGGGGAATGGAGGAAGGGGGGACAAGGGGACAAGGGGACAAGGGGAAGAAAATTCCTTATCTCCTTGTCTCCTTGTCTCCTTGTCCCCCTGTCTCCTCTTCCCGCTCCCCACTCCCCACTTGTTTCCCCTGATTTCCATCATTTAGACATTACTCTATCTCACCGAAGCGTAGAACAATGCCGGTCGAGATCCGGTAATTGTTGCTGCTATCGCGGTTGCCGGTACCAGTGAAGTTCAATCTCGTCCTCACGAAATCGGCCTGGAACACTCTGACCGCGATTTTGCCGCCTAGAGGGGTCTTTAAGTCAACTCCGCCTCCGGCTGCGAACGCGAAGCCCGTGTCATTGATATCCGCCATGCCGATCGCGTCGTTCCTCACCTTGAGGCGCGCCACCCCGAACAGGGCGTGGGCGAAAGGTCGAATCCTCGGGATCTTTCTAAAAGAATACTGCGGGCCGAACAGAAACAACTCCTGTCTCTGATCGGTGCGAGGGGTGATAGAGACCAGAACATTGCCGTAATGGCCACTGACGTCGGCCTTGATCGCGAGAGATTTTTTGAAGATGGTTACGGCGCCCGATACGTTATACCCGTTCAAATCCTGATCTTGAGTATTCGGACTGTCCTCGAGACGCATGTATGAGTATCCGGCGAAAAATTCCGTGCGTGTGGCTTCTTGCGCCTGAGCTATGACGGGCAGCGCGAGCGCTAGCGCCGCGATGAGAAACAGCTTCCGCATTTCAAATATACTCCTCGTAAAATTTCAACGCCTGATGCGGCAGGCCGAGGCCGACGTGAATATTACCGACCTCGTTCAAGGTCGTGGCAACGTTGCGGTTGTCATTGTATTTCGACGTCGCGGCGCACATAGACTCAACCGCGCCGGACGCGCGCAAATCTTCGGCCTCGCCCTACTGCTTTTGGCGCCGTTCCGGTTCTCGTCGGGCGTCGACGGAATTCGGCCCGATTTCGGAATTACTCTATCTTACCGAAGCGTACAACAAGGCCGGTCGAGATCCGGAGATTGTTGTTGGTATTGTTGCCGCTCGAGGCGCTGTCGCTGAATTTCGTCAGCACGTAATCGGCCTGGACCAACCTGAGCGAGAGCTTGCTGCTGAGAGCCTTCAAGTCAACCCCGCCGCCGACCGCGAACGCGAAGCCCGTGTCTGTGAGGTCACCGATCGCGTCGTTATTCAGCCTGAGGTTCGTAAACCCGAACAGAGTGTGAGCGAAAGGCTGAATCTTCCCGCTCCTTCTCAGAGAGAATTGCGGGCCGAATAGAAACAGAAATTGTCGTTGATCGATGTTGGGGACGCCAGGGGCGATCGTGATTTGGCCGAAATGGCCGCTGACGTCGGCTTTGATCCCGAGCCATTTCCCGAGGACAGTTATGTTGCCTGACATATTGAATCCGTTCAAGTCCCGATCCAGACCGCTACCATCGTCCTCGAGGCGCATGTATGAGTATCCTCCGAAAGTTTCTACACGGGGGGCTTCTTGCGCCTGAGCGATGATGGATAGCGCGAGCGTCAGCGCCGCGATGAAAAACAGCTTTCGCATGTCGAAATTCCTCCTTAAAGCTATGTCTCAACTCCAGGGACAATCGTGGGATGAAAGCAAAAGTCTCCAAGCAAAAGGGGTGTACTCGCCTCTCCCGCCTGTCCGATTGACCTCGGATTAGGTTGAAAAATGGTTACGAAGTTATCTGCAAATATCTGAGGAGCAAGTCAGTTACGGGGGACGGCTATCACACGGGGCTTAAGGATGCTGCGGTATGATATGCGATTTGGCCCGGAATGCAAATTCAAAAATTCAATTGGATTATTCGACGCGCCCGTTTGTATAATGCCGGCCCCGTTTACGGATTTGGTCATTGCAACATTGGGACACCGGTAGAGTGCCGCGCGCGACTGCTGCGCGGCCGACTCATTGGCCGGCCGCTTGCTTACGCGCGCGGTACTGTTTTAGCCAGAAAGAGGACACTTACAATGCCAGTGCGCCTAGATCAATACAATTACCCTCCACCTCCACCTCCGCCGACCCCGCCCCTGGGACTGCGCGAGGCCACACGCAATTTAGGCCTATACAACCCCTACCTCGACGCCGGCAAATCGAAAAACTCTATTGGCGTCGGGCTGATGTGGCTGGCTTTCGCCGTGGTCGGGCTGATGGTGGCAGGGCTGATGATCTTAAACGTCGGAATCGGCGGCGCGATTGTGGGGGCGATATCGGCGATTATCCCGGCGGGCTTCTACCTGGCCCTCTTTTTGTGGCTGGATCGATACGATCCGGAGCCGCCAGGACGGTTGATTTTCGCGTTTGTCTGGGGAGCTGTCATCGCCATCTTCATCGCCTTTATCGTCAACACCGTCTTCGGATTCGTGTTCGGAGGGACGCTGGCCGCCATCGTCTCAGCCCCGATCATCGAAGAGGGCATGAAGGGTGGCTGTGTGTTGATCATCGCGTTGTTCTTCCGCAAGGATTTCGACAGCATGGTTGACGGCATAGTCTACGCGGGCGTGGTGGCGTTGGGATTCGCGACGGTGGAGAACATCAACTATTACGGCGGAAGCGTGATCGCGGGCGGCGCAGGCGGCCTGATCAGGACGTTGATCCTTCGCGGCGTCCTTTCGCCTTATTCGCACGTCCTGTTCACTTGCATGACGGGCGTCGGCGTCGGCGTCGCGCGCGAGACCCATGACAAGGCTCTGAAGATCGCCGCCCCGATCATAGGCTATTCCATCGCGGTCTTCTTACATGCGTTCTGGAACAGTCTGGCCGTCCTCGGGGGCGGCAAGCTCTTTTTCCTCGGGTATCTTTTGATCCAGGCGCCGATGTTCTGCGCCTTCATCGGCCTGACCCTCTACCTGGTTCACCGCGAAGGGCGGATTCTGAAACAGTCGCTCGCGGTGGAGGTCAAGCGCGGGTTGATCACGCAGCGCCAGCTCGACATCGCGATCTCGGTCTTCCGCCGCACCGGCTGGGTCGCCTCGGCCATCGGCGACGGCCGGCTGTTCAACGCGAGACGCCGGTTTTTACGCTCGGTCGCGAAACTCGGCCTTTGCCACTGGCACGTGCAGCGCGCGGCCGAGGCAGGCTCGGAGACCGCCAGCTTTCCGTTGATCACTCAAATTCAAGCCGAAGTCTTTACGTTGCGGGATAATGTTCGCTAAACCGGTTGTTTACGCAAAGGCCGTGGCGACAGAAGAAGCAGCCTAAAGGACAGATGGCCGTACGACGAACCTTGCTTCCATTTGACGAAGAAAGAGACGAAGAAAGATCGGATAAGAAGAGGCGTGTCCAGGGCGGGGAAGCGACCTCAGACGTAGTTCTGTCCGCTCACGTCGGGAGCAATGCCGATATTTTTCCGCAAATTCTCGCCCTACATGTTCCCGAAGGGGCGCGCGTCGCTGATGTCACCTACGGAAGCGGCGTTTTCTGGCGCAACGTAGACCTCAGCAAATACGAATTGCTCGCAACGGATATTTCATCGGGCGTTGATTGCCGCGCCTTGCCATATGAAGACAATTCACTCGACGCGGTAGTCCTCGACCCGCCTTATATGGAGGGATTCTTCAGGCGCGAAGCCGGACATAAAGCCGGCAGCGGCACACACTCGGCGTTTCGCAGATACTACAGCAATGGGGACGAAACGCCTGCCGGCGCCAAGTGGCACGCTGCGGTTACTGACCTTTATTTCAAGGCCGGAGCTGAAGCTCATCGCGCGCTTAAGGACAATGGCGTATTGATCGTCAAATGCCAGGACGAGGTCAGCGCGAATCGTCAATGGTTGACTCACGTCGAGATCATCAACGAGTATGAAAAAGCGGGTTTTTACACTAAAGACATCTTTATTATTGTGCGCGCCAATAAGCCCGGCGTGAGCCGCTTGATAAGACAGGTTCACGCGCGAAAAAACCATAGCTACTTCCTGGTCTTTGTGAAACTTCCACTATGAGATTATCAGGCGCCAGTCGCTAGCCGCATAAT